>Ga0116193_1000452_pt1 | contig 38721 bp, 38 predicted proteins | sample AD_UKC115_MetaG_FD_89892 | JGI IMG/M metagenome (GOLD analysis project Ga0116193, IMG submission 89892) | Active sludge microbial communities of municipal wastewater-treating anaerobic digesters from Hong Kong - AD_UKC115_MetaG | ecosystem: Engineered > Bioreactor > Anaerobic > Digestate... | reverse complement strand
GCCGCAGCGGGCGGCCGAGAGCGCGGCCTCGGTACCGGCGTGGCCGCCGCCGACGATGATGACATCATGACGATGGAAGGGATCGATCATGGCTAGGCTGCGGGTCCGGGAACGACAGACCGGGCGCGGCACTCCGAGGTCGCCGCCCGCGGCCGAGCGATGCGGCGGGCGGATGCCGTGCGGGTCGCGACGGCCGACGGGATGCCGTGCCGAATCCGCGGCATTTTACGTCAGCGTCCGGGATCGCGGTTGGCATGCATCCTGCTCAGCCTGTCCTGCACTTCCAGCGACGCACGGCGGTTGCGAGCCCGCCGGTGGCCGGACTCAGGGGTCGGCACCGCGTCGCGGGAAGGAAGCACGAGGTCGTGGCGGGTTTCCCGCGCGGCCTCACTTGATCCCGAACCCCCGCACGGCCCGGCCGGCGGGGGTTTTTCGTGGGCGCGCTTCGGCGCAAAGACGAGACTGGCGCCCGGCGGTCTTAGGAACAGGGGGAATCCAAGAGGACCGTATGCCGGGCGCCAGAAGTGAAGCGGATCATCGTGGCCGGGATTCGGCGCCGTCGCGATGGGTTCACTCTGCCGTCGCGCATGACGCCGTTCCGTGAAGGCGGTCGAAGAATACCACCGCCCGGTACGGGTGACGCCAGAGGTCAGGCGCGTGTCAGCAGGAGACGCAAAGTGTCACCCGCAGAGCCGATCACTACGCCGAACCGTGACCCGCTTCCGTCTGGCACGCGACTTGCGTCACGTTCCGCCGCGTTCGACCCCAGTTCCGGAGACGTTCGATGTCCGCGACGGCCATCCTGCCCGAGACCAATCCGCTGTTCCTGCGTCATGACCTGATGATCGAGGTTGGCCGCCTGCAGATGGCGATCGAGCAGATCCGCGCGAGCCGCCCGGCCGCGGAAGCGCAGCCGTTGGTTTCGCCGCTCGAATCGCGCCTCGTGCGCCTGACCGAGGCGCTGACCCGTCTGCCGGCCTGATCCGGCCTGCCAAGGCCGACTTAGACCGAACCTCCTATGGCGTCGCGTCGGCTTGTCTCCTTGCCTCGCCTGCAGGGCGAGGCAAGGAGCGGGGCTCGGCATGCGTCCGGCCTGCCGTTTGGTCACCCCGGACTTCTTCATCCTTCCCAGTCCGTCGCGCAGACAGGGCGGGAACGGGCGCCACCCGCTCGCAACGCAGTCTTGCCAGCGGTGATTCTCAGGAAACCGGCGCCTGTCCGAGTGTCCGCGCGAGGATGTCGCCCAGCTCGCGCGAAAGCCCGGCCCGACCGGCCAGTCGCTGCAGGCTGACCTGGAGCAGGGCGCGCCGCTGCGGCTCGAGGCGTCGCCAGTCCTTGAATGCCGTGGCCACACGCGCGGCGATCTGCGGATTGAGTCCGTCCAGTTCGCCGAGTGCGGTCTCGAGCAACGCGTAGCCGGCCCCGTCGGCACGGTGGAAGGCAACCAGGTTGCGCTGTGCGAAGGTACGCAGCAGCGCGAAAACCTTGTTCGGATTGCGCAGCGAGAAACGGGGGTGACCGAGCAGTGCCGCGACCCGCTCGACGGCGGCGGGCTGCGGCGCACCGGCCTGCAGCGCGAACCACTTGTCGAGCGTGATCTCGTCATCGGCATGCCGTTCGGCGAAGGCCGCGAGGGCCGCCTCGGCCTCGGGCGCGCCGACGCGGACCAGCACGCCGAGCGCACCCAGACGCTCGCTCATGCACCGGCCCGCGTTCGCGCGGGCAGTCGCGACCGGCCAGGCAGCTACATCGGCGTGCGCCCACAGCGCGAGGCAGCGGTTCAACAAGCGGCGGCGATTCTGCGCCACGCCGCCGATGGCGCCCGTCTCGTCTGCCAGCAGGGCTGCATGGCGCTGCGCACACCAGGCACCGAGCTGGCGGGCGAGGGCATGTTCCAGCGCTTCGCGGGCCGCCTGTATGGCCGGCGGATCGAACGGCTCGGCCAGCTCGGCGAGTTCGAGCACGTCCGGCGGCGTGAGCAGCTCGGCGAGCAGGGCCGGTTCGACCTCGTCCATCTCGACCAGCGCCGCGAGGCTCGCCGTCCAGGTCGCGAGCGCCGCGCCATCGTGGCGACCGGCGAGCGCCTCGGTGAATGCAAGCCGGGCGAGCTTCTGGCCGGCCTCCCAGCGGTTGAACGCATCGGTCTCGTGACGAAGCAGGAAGGCGAGATCCTCAAGCGTGTGGCCGGCAGCGAGCCGCACGGGTGCCGAGAAGCCGCGCAGCAGCGAGGCCCGCGGTGCCTCGGGCACATCGAGGAACACGAAGCGCTGGCTCGTCACGTCGAGCTGCACGACGCGCTCGTGACCAGCCGCTGTGGCCTCGCCGGCCACGCGCAATGGCAGCATCCGGCCCGCGCCATCGAACAGCGCGAGTCGCACGGGGATCGGCACAGCGTGTTTCGTGGCCTGGCCCGGCGTCGGCGGCGTGTGCTGGGCAAGCATGAGCGTGTAGCGCCGAGTGGCCGGATCGTACTCGCCGCGCGCTTCCAGCACCGGCGTGCCGGCCTGCGCATACCAGGCGAGATACGGCGCGAGATCGAGCCCGTTCGCATCGCCGAGAGCGGCGAGGAACTGCTCGACCGTCGCGGCCTCGCCGTCGTGGCGGCGGAAATACTCGTCCATGCTGCGCCGCCAGCCATCCGCGCCGAGCCGGCCGGCGAGCATGCGGATCAGTTCCGCGCCCTTGTCGTACACGGTCGCGGTGTAGAAGTTGTCGATCGCCGCGTAGCGGTCGGGCCGCACCGGGTGTGCGAGCGGGCCGGCGTCCTCGGGAAACTGGGCGCGGCGCAGGACCTGCACGTCCTCGATGCGCTTCAGGCCCGGCGAGCCCATCTCGGCGCAGAACTGCTGCTCGCGGAACACCGTGAGCCCTTCCTTGAGCGAGAGCTGGAACCAGTCGCGGCAGGTCACCCGGTTGCCGGTCCAGTTGTGGAAGTACTCGTGTGCGACGATCGCCTCGACGTGGCGGTAGTCCTCGTCGGTCGAATGCTCGGGATCGGCGACGAGATACTTCGCGTTGAAGACGTTGAGGCCCTTGTTCTCCATCGCGCCCATGTTGAAGTCGCGGGTCGCGACCACGTTGAACACGTCGAGGTCGTAGCAGCGGCCGTAGCGCTGCTCGTCCCAGCGCATCGCGCGGACCAGCGCGTCGAGCGCGAAACCGCAGCGCGCGAGGTATTCGGGCTCGCTCCAGATGCCGAGCGCGACATGCCGGCCCTCGGCGGTGACGAACTCGCCACCGAGCCGTTCGAGCCGGCCGGCAACCAGCGCAAACAGATACGACGGCTTCGGGTGCGGATCATCCCAGGTCGCGTAGTGGCGGCCGCCGGGCAGTTCCCCGGCGCCGGCCGGATTGCCGTTCGCAAGCAGCACCGGGAAGCGCGTGCGGTCGGCGCGTAGCGTGACCGTGTAACGCGCCAGCACGTCCGGGCGGTCCGGGAAGAAGGTGATGCGCCGGAAACCCTGCGCCTCGCATTGCGTGAGCAGGAAACCGCACTCGCGTGCGCCGCTCAGGTAAAGGCCCTGCAACGCGGTGTTGCGCTCTGGCACGAGGCGGACCACGGTCTCCAGCACGCTGCCGTCGCGTGCGCCGGGCACCTCGAGACCATGCGCATCGTGGCGGTAATCGTGCGGACCGAGTGCGCGGCCGTCGAGGCGTATCGCCACGAGATCGAGCTCCTCGCCGTCGAGGCGCAGCGGCTCGTGCCGGGTCGCATCGCGCGTCATATGCAGGCGCGCGGTGACGCGCGTATCGGCCGGATCGAGATCGAATTCGAGATGGACGTGGGCGACGCGCCACGGCGGCGGAATGTAGTCGCGCAGGAAGACCATGCCGCCAGCGGCGGTGGGGTCGGCGGGATCGGGAAACATGCGGCTTGCAGGCGGACAGACGGAGAAAGCGTGCCCCGATCTTCGACGAGCGGGCCTGCCGCTGTCGAGCGGGACGGTGCAGCGGCCTCGCGAGCGAGCCTTCGCCCCGTGTCCGCGGTAGGCCCCTTGACCTTGGATGCGTACGGTCGCCCGGTCGACCTTTGCCCCCGCGTCCACGGCAGGCCCGCGTGGGCAGCGGCGTCCGCCGGCGTGACGGCGAGTGCGCTGCGCGCTATCGTGCCGCGCCCATGAACAAGACCGCTCCGAGCCTGGCCGATATTCGCGACGCGGCCGCACGTATCGCCCCGCATGCCCACGTCACGCCCGTGCTGCGCTCGCGCTCACTGGATGCACTGGCCGGCTGCGCGCTGCATTTCAAATGCGAGAACCTGCAACGCGCCGGTGCGTTCAAGTTCCGTGGCGCCTGCAACGCGGTCTGGTCGCTCGCCGGGGAGGCGGCTATGCACGGCGTGGTCACGCATTCCTCCGGCAACCACGGCGCGGCACTCGCGCTGGCCGCGGCGACGCGCGGCATCCCTGCGCATGTCGTCGTACCCGAGGGGGCGGTGCGCTCGAAGCTCGCGGCCATCGAGAGCTACGGCGCCACCCTGCATGCCTGCGCACCGACCATGGCCGCGCGCGAAGCCGCTGCCGAGGCGGTACGCCTCGCCACCGGCGCGACGCTGATCCATCCGTACACCGATCCGCGCGTGATTGCCGGGCAGGGCACGGCCGCGCTCGAACTGCTCACTGAGGTCGGCCGGCTCGATGCGCTGATCGCGCCGGTCGGCGGCGGCGGTCTCGTCTCCGGCTGCGCGATCGTCGCGCATGGCCTCGATCCGGGGCTCGCCGTGCATGCCGCTGAACCGGAAGGCGCCGCCGATACCTGGGAGTCGCTGCGACGCGGCGAGCGCGTCACCGACCTCGTGCCCGCCACCATCGCGGACGGCCTGCGCGGGATCATCGGCGCGATCAATTTCCGGATCCTGCGCGAGCACCGCGTCGACGTGCTGCCGGTCACCGACGACGAGATCGTCGCGGCGATGCGGCTGCTCTGGGAGCGCCTGAAGCTCATCATCGAGCCATCCAGCGCCACCGTGCTCGCTGCGATCCTGCGCCACCGCGAACGCTTCGCCGGCCGCCGCGTCGGCGTCATCCTCTCCGGCGGCAACGTGGATCTCGCGGCGCTGCCGTTCGGCGCCTGAGCCTCGCCAGCACGGAGCCTGGCGTCACCGGAAAAGGATCGGCGAATCCGTCCCACGCCGAGCCCGCACCCCGCCGGCGCAGTCACCTCGAAACCTAATCTGGAGCGACCGGATACGCCATGCTTCTTCTCGCCGCCGCACTGCTGTTCCTGCTCGGCCTTGCCCACTCCTATCTCGGCGAGCGCTACCTGCTGATGCGCCTGTTCCGGCGCGGGAACCTGCCCGCGCTGTTCGGCGGGACGGCATTCACCGTCGGCACGCTGCGCTTCGCGTGGCATCTGACCACGGTCGCGTGGTTCGGTCTGGCGTTCCTGCTCGTGCTCGTGGCGTTCGATGCGCTGACGACGGCACGCGTGCTGTACACGGTCGCTGCGTCGGCATTGCTGTCGGCCGCGTTCCTGATCGCGTTCACGCGGGGCCGGCATCTGTCCTGGATCGTGTTCCTCGCCGTCGGCGTGCTCACCCTGGCCGCCATCCGCGGCTAGGACGCGCGCGGTGCGCGCGTGATGCCGAGCATGGCCACGGCGAGCAGCGCGATGCCGATACTTTCAATGCGACCGGGGCGTTCGCCGAGCAGGGCCCAGGCGAGCAGCACGCCGGTCAGCGGCACGGCGAGGCTGGTGATGCCGGCGACGGTCGCCGGCAGGCGCTGTACGACGACCGACCACATCACCCAGGCGAGGCCCGAGGCGAGCACGGCGTTGTAGGCCAGCGCCGCGATGAACGGAACGGTCCAGGCGATCGGGCGTTCCGGCACGACCAGCGCAATCGCGACCAGGCCGATCGTGCCGAACAGCATCTGCCAGGCGGTCAGGCGCAGCGGCGAAAGGCCCCGGCCGGCCAGGAGCCGCTTGCTCAGCACCACAGCCACGGCCCAGCACAGGCCGCTCGCGAGCGCGAGCAGGGCGCTCGACGAGGCAGCGAAACCGTGCCACGGTTCGAGCACCAGCAGCAGACCGAGGCCGGCGAGGCCGATGCTCGCCCATTGCAGCGGCCGCGGGCGCTCGCCGAGCGCGATCCAGGCGAGCAGTAGCAGCCAGAACGGCATGGTGTAGGCGAGCAGCGCGGTCTTGCCGGCGCCGCCGGTGACCAGCGCGGATTGCACGAGGGCCTGGAAGCCGGTGGTCTGGGCGAGGCCGATCGCGAGCGTCGACCGCCACGGCGGCGGACGCAGCGATTCGCCGCGCAGCAGGATCACCGCGAACAGCACGCCGGTCGCGAGCACCGCACGCCAGGCCGCGAAGTGGAACGGCCCGCAGTCGCGCAGCACCTCCTTCATCACGATCCAGTTGTAGCTCCAGATCAGGGTCAGGAGGATCATCGCGACGAGTGCGCCGCGACGCGAGGCGGATTCCGACATGGATGGACCGGTGGCCGTATGCGAGGCGCGCATGATACGCGGCCGGTTTCCGGTGTTAGCAGCCCGGAATGGCGCCGATCCGCGTCATCGGCTGCCGCGGGGCCGTCCGGGCGACCTATACTGCGCGGCCTCCCGACCGCCCTAGGATCCCGTCATGAGCCCAGGCCAGCGCGCCATGGATCTCGCCATCGCGCTGATCGAGCGCTATTACGCGGCCTTCAATCGTGGCGACTGGGAAGGGATGCTGGCCTGTCTCGCCGACGACGTGGCGCACGACATCAACCAGGGCGGTCGCGAGATCGGCAAGGCCGCGTTCCGAGCGTTCCTCGCGCGCATGCAGCGCTGCTATCGCGAGACGCTGCGCGACGTCGCGATCATGGCGCAGGCCGACGGTACGCGTGCGGCGGCCGAATACGTCGTGCATGGCGAATACCTGGATGCCGATGCGGGCCTGCCGCCGGCCCGCGGGCAGCGCTATGAACTGCCGGGCGGTGCGTTCTTCGCGATCCGCGACGGCTGGATTGTTCGCGTGACCAACTACTACAACCTCGAGGACTGGCTGCGCCAGGTCTCGGCCTGAGCCCTGCGGCACTCCGGCCGGCAAGCCGCGCGCCACGGCTGACCTCGGTCAATCACTGCGTGCCGCGGCTGGGCTTCACTTGCCGGGTCTTTTCCGGAGCGTCCCGATGAAAGGTTCGTCGTCATCCACCCGTTATTCCGCCGCCGTGCGCGGCCTGCACTGGTTCGGTTTCCTGCTGATCGTCGTCGTCTACGCGCTCGCCGAACTGCGCGGCTTCGCGCCACGCGGCAGCGCCGCGCGCAGCGGCATGATGGCCGGGCATATCGGCCTCGGCGTGCTCGTCGCCGTGCTCGTGCTGCCGCGCCTGATCGCACGCGTGCTCTCGGCCACGCCGCCGATCGTGCCCGCGCCCGCCGCGCTGCCGGCGCTGTTCTCGAAGCTCACCTTCCTCGCGATCTACGCCTTCCTGCTCGTCCAGCCGCTGCTTGGCGTGCTGATGATCCAGGCGGGTGGCCACGACGTGACCCTGCCACTGCTCAGCGTGAACCTGCCGACCCTGATCGGCGCGGATCCCGAACTGCATGAAATGCTCGAGGACGTGCACGTCGTGCTCGGCAAGGTGTTCTATGCGGTGTTCGCGCTGCACATCGGCGCGGCGATCTGGCATCACCGCTTCATCAAGGACAACACGCTGCAGCGCATGCTTTGATGCATCGGACGCGAGGTGCCGTGGCGGGGCGTCCCGCACGCCGCGCGGTGCCTCGCGGTCGATGCGGTCCGCGGGGCTGATGCGTGGCTGCGCACCGCCTCATTTTCCGATCGGCACCGAGTTCGCGCCGGGCCGGGTGAGCACCAGTACGCCGCCGACCACGACGAGGGTGCCGAGGATCTGCAGCGCGGTGATCGGCTCGCCGAGCACGAAGCCACCGAGGAACACCAGCGAGACCGGACCGAGCACCGAGAGCTGCGCAGCCGCGCCGGCGCCGACGCGTGCCACGGCGCTCATCGTGAACGTCACCGGCAGGAAGGTGCACAGCACTGCATTGAGCACGGCCAGCGCATAGACCGCGGGCGGCTGGTGCAGCAGCGGCGCGACCGGGCGCCGGGCGAGATAGTGCACGAGCATCACCGCGGTCGACACGCACATGGCATAAGCCACCAGGCGCAGCGAGCCGATGCGCAGCACGAGTTCGCCGGACAGTGCGAGATACAGCGCATAGGCCAGCGCCGCGCCGAGCACGAGCAGGCTGCCGAGTGCGATGTGCTCGCCCTCGAGGCGCAGGTTCTCGGCGAACACCAGCGTCACGCCGACGTAGCAGACCAGCATCGCGATCCACTGCCGGCGCACGACCGGCCGCGCGAACGCGAACAGGCCGATCAGCAGCACGAACGACGGATTCAGGAACAGGATCAGCCGCTCCAGCGAGACCGGCACGTATTCGAGCCCCCAGAAGTCGAGCAGGCTCGAAAGGTAGTAACCGAGCCCGCCGAGCAGCAGGATCAGGCCGATCTCGCGACGCGTGAGCGGCGGTTTCGCGGCTGCCTTCGCACGGCGCGTCTCGCGCACCGCGAGTGCTGCGAACAGCGGTACCGAGAACGCCATGCGCAGCGCGAGCACGTCGAGTGCATCGATCCCGTAGCGGTATTGCAGCTTGGCGAGGATCGCCTTGGCCGAGAACGCCACCGCACCGATACCGGCGAGCAGGAAGCCGAGCTGCCGCGAGCGGCGGTGAGAGGAATCAGTCATCGGTCGGAAGGCGTGATCGGGATCGCGGCGGCGCACCATGGCGCGTGCGACGGCGACTTGCAATCCCGCCCGGGGGCATGAGTCGCGCCGGAGCGCTCGGTGCGAAGGACGCAAGGCCGCTGCGGCGACCGGCGGCAGCGGGCGGCTGCCGTTTTCCGTGCGGCTTGCGTAGCATGCGCTGCACGCCTGCGGAGGCTCCCATGTCCGTCGCCGAACCCGCCCTCGTCGCCGCGGCGATCCGCGACGGCTTCAACGACTATCACGCACGGTTCCGCGCGATCACCCAGCGCGCGCAGCGGCGTTTCGAACGGCGCGACTGGCGCGGCGCCGGCGAGGACGCGGTCGAGCGCATCGAGCTCTACGACCGCTGCATCGGCGAGATGGCCGTGCGCCTCGAAGCGATACTCGGCGCCGAGCCGGCCGATCCGGCGCGCTGGCATGCGATCCGCGATGCGTATGCCGAGGCGATCGCCGCGCTGCTCGACCAGGAACTGTACAAGACCTGGTTCAACACCCTGACCCGGCGCTTCCTGCGCATCCGCGGCGTCGCACCGGAGGTCGAGTTCGTCGCGCTCGACATCGAGCCGACCGACCGCATCACGCATCCGGTCGCCCGGCACAGCTATGCGGTCTGGAGCAACCTGCCACGCGTCTGCCGCGCGATCCTCGACGATTACCGCTTCGCCGCGCCGTACGCACACCCGGGCCTGTGCGCGGTGCGCATCGCGGAAGCGCTTGCGCGGAGGCTCGCGGACTGGGGCCCGAATCCGGTGCATGCGGTCGAACTGCTCGAGACCGTGTTCTACCGCGAGCGCCGCGCCTATCTCGTCGGCCGCGTGTTCGGCGAGACGCGGGTCGCACCGCTGGTCATCGTGCTGGCGCATGGCGTCATGGGCATCCGCGCCGAGGCGGTGATGACCGACCGCGTGCATGTGGCCCAGGTGTTCGGCTACACGCGCAGCTACTTCCATGCGGACTTCGCCACGGTCGGCGACGCGATTGTGTTCCTGCACACGCTGCTGCCACAGAAGCCGGTCGATGAGCTGTATACCGTGCTCGGCCGCGCCAAGCAGGGCAAGACCGAGCGCTACCGGCATTTCGTGCGCCATCTCGACAGCGATCCGGACGAGCGCTTCGTGCATGCCGAGGGCGAGCGCGGCATGGTCATGGCGGTGTTCACGCTGCCGTCGTACCCGCTGGTGTTCAAGCTGATCCGCGATCGCTTCGCGTACCCGAAGGACACGGTGCGCGCCGAGGTGATGGCGAAGTACCGGCTGGTGTTCCACCACGACCGCATCGGCCGCCTGGTCGACGCCCAGGAGTTCCGCTTCCTGCGCTTCCCGCGCCGCCGCTTCGCGAAGCCGCTGCTCGACGAGCTGCTCGCCGAATGCCGCGAGAGCGTCTATCTCGACGGCGAGGACGTCGTCGTCGCGCACTGCTATGTCGAGCGCCGCCTGCGGCCGCTGAACCTGCTGCTGCGCGAGGCCGATCGCGCGATCGCGCGGCGCGCGATCGTCGACTACGGTCAGGCGATCCGCGATCTCGCGCGCAGCAACCTGTTCCCGGGCGACCTGCTGCTCAAGAACTTCGGCCTGACGCGCAACGGCCGGGTGATCTTCTACGATTACGACGAACTGTGCCTGGTCACGCAATGCCGCTTCCGGCCGCTGCCCGACCAGGCGGGCGCCGGTGCGGAGAACTTCTACGTCGGTCCCGATGATGTGTTCCCGGAAATGTTTCCGCGCTTCCTCGGTCTTGATGACGAGCTGCGCGACGCGCTGATGGCCGCACACGCCGAGATCTTCGACGTGCGCTGGTGGATAGCCCTGCAGAACGACCTGCGCGCGGGGGGGCAGGACGACATCCCTCCCTATCCGAAGAGCGTACTGCTCGCCGATGGCGGTCTCGGCCTGACTTGGCAGGGAGGCTGAAGGTCAGAAGAGGCACACGGAGCGGTAGTCGTAACGCTACTGAACGACCGATGCGCAGAGCGATGTCGGCTGGTGGCAACCGGCTGGCGATGGCGAGAGTGCCAGCCAGCCGGCGCGCACTGTGCGGAAAGCAAGCGGGAGAGAATCAAGCGCTCTCAGCGCCGGGCCTGATCTCCGTCGACGATGCGCAACCCGCCCGCCTCGACACGGCGCACGCCGCGCACGTTGCGTGCGAGTTCGACAGCGAGATCGCGTTCGGCTGGACTGCTGACCGTGCCGCGCAAGTTCACCACGCCGTCCCGCGTGTCGACGTTGATGTCAAGCGCATCCACGCTGCGGGAGAACATCAGCGAGGACTTCACCTTGGTCGTGATCCATGCATCCGACACCGCATCACCGGCGCTGCGCGGGCCGCTGGCCTGACGACGACTGCCCTGGGCAGGCGGACGCACGACGAGCTGGTTGTCGATAGTGCGCACGCCAGTGGTGTTCGCGGCAAGCCGGCCGGCGAGGGTCTTGCTCTCCGGGCTGTCCACCTCGCCGCGCAACGTGACGCGGCCGCGGTCGGTATCGACATTGATTCCGAGGCTCTCGGTGGTCTCGTTCCACATCAGCTTGGATTTCACGCTCGCGGTGATTGTCGCATCGCTAACCACGTCGGCGAAGCCGCGTTCGCCATCGGTACTGGTGCCCGGACCGCTCCAGTTCTTGTCGACGGTGATGCGGTTGTCGACGTGGCGGATTCCCGACACGCCGCGTGCGATCGCTTCGGCCAATTCCTTCTCGGCCGAACTCTCGACCGTGCCGGACAGCACGGCACGCTCGCCGCGCACATCCACGGACAGCGCGTACGGGCGCAGATTGCGGTTCAGCGCATAGGCCCCCAGGATCCGGCCTTCGCGCCGCGCGTCCTCGGTGCTGGCCGCACCATGCGTGTCATCGCGCGTATCCATGGACTGGGCCCGGCCTTCGCGGCTCTGGGCATGCAGATCCGTGTCGAGGGTGAGGCCGCCCGCGGCGAGCAGGGCGAAGGCCAGCATCGGCAGCATGCGACGGTGCGGGGAAGGTATCGAGATCATGCGCGTTTCTCCTTTCGCTCGAGTTCGTTGGGGATGTCTGTCGAATGCCGTCCGGCTCGCAACGCCAGCACGCTGAGGCCCATGAATACGAAGAACAGCAGCTTGGCGAGACTCTCCGCGCTGCCGGCCATACCGCCGAAGCCGAGCACGGCGACGATCAGGCCGATGAGGAAGAACACAAGCGCGGAAGCCAGCATGGGTTGTTCCATCCGACACACGAAGTCCTGGATACCGGCCACCGACTGGCGCGGCCACGGTGCGGATGACGCAGCACCCGCAGCGCAAGAGAAGTCGCCATGCGCTGAATCGGCATTGAACTCAAAGGGCATTCGTTGCTAACCCGCCTTCGCCGGCCGGCAAGTGCTTGAGCCGGCATGCCGCTCTGCCCGGATGTCGGTGCGGACGGCGATCGGCGCCTGGCTCAAACGGGCGGATCGGCAACACGGCTGCGCGGCGTCCGTTGCCTCGCGCGACGTCTGTCAACGGCCGGAAGTCGGCGTGGGGCGGCCGGTGGGCCTGTGCTAGCCTCGGTGCGGCGTTCCCGTGGGAGTTCCGGACATGAAGCAGCAGGCCTTCGTTCTCGCCATCCTCGTCTCCCTGCTCCCGCTGGCAGGGCATGCCGCACCGCCGGCGCCGCCGGCAGCCACGGCCGGCGAACCGCTCGCCGCCGCCCTGACGCCGCTGCTCGCCGGCGAGTGGCGCTCGGCAGCCAACAAGGCGCGCGACGTGTACCGGCATCCGCTCGAGACGCTCGGCTTCTTCGGCCTGAAGCCGGAGATGACGGTGATCGAGATCACGCCGGGCGGTGGCTGGTATACCGAACTGCTGGGACCGCTCCTCAAGGACAAGGGCAAGCTCGTCGCGGCGCTGGTCGAGCCGCCGAGCGCGGCGAGCGAGGGCACGCAGAAATATCTCGCGCGCAGCAACGCCGATTACCGCGCCAAGCTCGCCGCCGACCCGGCGCATTACAACGCGGTCGAGGTGCGCGAGTTCTCGCTGAAGGAGCCGCACCTCGGCGCGGACGGCAGCGCGGACATGGTCGTGACCTTCCGCAACGTCCACAACTTCCTGATGTGGAATGCGGATCGCGCGACGTTCCAGGCAATGTTCCGCGTGCTCAAGCCCGGCGGCGTGCTCGGCGTGACCGATCACCGCGCGGTGCCGGGCACCGACCTCGAGACGAGCCGCAAGACCGGCTACGTCCCCGAGGATTACGTGATCCGGCTCGCCACCGACGCGGGTTTCGAGCTGGCCGGCAAGAGCGAGGTCAACGCCAATCCGAAGGACACCAAGGATTATCCCGCTGGCGTCTGGACATTGCCGCCGACCCTCGCGCTCAAGGATAAGGACCGTGAGAAGTATCTCGCGATCGGCGAATCGGATCGCATGACCCTGCGTTTCGTGAAGCCGGCCAAGGCCGCGGCGAATTGAGCGTGGCACGGATCGCATCGGCCGGCGTGGAACCACCCAGCAGCGGCATTCGGGAATACCTAACCTGGCGATGAGCCACCCCGCCCGGTACGCCGCGCGATGTTGATCGCCTTCAACAAGCCCTATGGCGTGCTTTGCCAGTTCACCGACCGCGGCACGCCACCGCGCCGCACGCTCGCCGGATTCATCGACCTGCCCGGCGTCTATCCGGCCGGGCGTCTCGATCACGACAGCGAGGGCCTGCTGCTGCTCACCGACGACGGTGGCCTCGCGCACCGCATCACCGATCCGCGCCACAAGCTTGCCAAGACCTATCTCGTGCAGGTCGAGGGCGACCCGGATACGACCGCACTCGACCGGTTGCGACGCGGTGTCGTGCTCAAGGATGGCCCGACGCGCCCGGCGGAGGTCCATCGCATCGATGCGCCCGGATGGCTCTGGCCGCGCGATCCGCCCGTGCGTTTCCGCAAGACGGTCCCCGACGGCTGGCTCGAACTCACGATTGGCGAGGGTCGCAACCGTCAGGTGCGGCGCATGACCGCGGCGGTCGGTCTGCCGACCCTGCGCCTGATCCGCGTGCGGGTCGGCGGCGTCGAACTCGCGGGCCTTGCGCCGGGCTCCTGGCGGCCGGTCGCCGAGGCCGATGTACTCAACCGCCCAGCGGATCGGCGAAGATGAGGTCGTTTTGCAGGCGGGCGAGGATCAGCGAGTACGCCGATGTGCCGGTGCTCGAGGCGCCGAATGCGATGTAGCGGCCCGCACTGGGCAGCAGGGCATGCACGGCGTCGTAGTTCCCGCCGCCGAGGTTCCAGCCCAGGGTGACCTTGCCGCCGGTGCCGAAGCTGGCATCGAGTCCCCCATTGGTTTGCAGGCGCGCGAAGGCCCAGTCGTCACGCGTCGTTGCATTGACATGGCCGGCATAGCCGGCGAGCAGGATCTTGCCGTCGCTCTGAATCGCGATGGCGTAGGCGCTGTCGCCGGCCGCGCCGTCGAGATCGAAGGCGATGGTGCGCTTGCCACTGCCTCCGACGAAACTGGAATCGGGCGAGCCGTTCGCCAGCAGGCGGGCGACTGCCATGTCGGTATCGCCCGCCGTGTTGCGCTGCGCCCGTCCCGCGATCACCAGCCGGCCCTGGCTGTCGTAGCGGCCGTCGAAAGCGGCATCCACATTGCTCAGCCCGAGATCGAAGGCGATGGTGACCGCGGCACTGTTTCCGAAGGCATTGTCCAGACCGCCGTCGGCGGTCAGCCGCGCGACCGCGAAATCGCTGTTGCCCGTGGCAGTCGGCTTGACGTAGCCGATCAGGGCGATGCCGCCGTCCGGAGCCAATGCGATGCGGGTCAGATAGTCGTCGCGCGTGCTGGTCATGAAGGCCGAAAAGCCGTCGAACACCTGGAAACCATCGGTACCGAAGTTGCCATCCACCGCGCCGTTGGCCAGCACGTGGAAGACCGAAAACCGCCAGCCGCTGGCCGTCATCCGTTCACCCGCGACGATGGCGGAGCCATCGGGTCGCAGCTTGATGTCTTCGATGAAGTCGATGTGGGTGCGCGGCAGGGCCAGGACGCCGCCGTTGGCGAAGGTGGTATCGGGAGAGCCGTTCGCCAGCCGACGCAGGACATAGACGTTGGAGCCCCCGACACCGCCGAGCCAGAGGCGCCCATCCGCCGCCGCGGCAAATCCGTTGCACTGCAGGTCGGTCGCGCCGGATGGCAGAGCCACGTTCAATGTGCCGCCGTTGCCGAAACCGGTATCCGTCGCGCCACTGGGCGATAGGCGGGCTAAGAACGGGTTCGCGGGGTTCTGGTTAACCACCACGCAGCCGACGATGTTTCCCTGGCCGTCGACGTCTGCGCGGACGGGCGCGGTACCGGTATAGCCCGGCGGGTCCACGCTGACCGCGCCGAACAACCCGAAGGTGCCATCGAGCGCACCGTCGGCGGCGGCGGCCGTGTGCAGGCACGTCAGCGTTGCGAGCACGGTGATGGCGTCGGCACGGCGATGCCGGGTGGCAATGGATGGCGAGATCATGGCTGGCCCTACGCTGGACTGGCTCATGGAGAATGCTCGACAGGGCGTCGTTAGAACATGATGACGACACCGCGACGACGAGCCCGGCCTGCGTACCCTCGACCGGGACGTCCTTGCGCCGACCGGCGCCACGCGCCGGCACAGGCGCAGTGCGCGTCCACGCTTGCGCGCGAGACCTCGCGTCGCTGTGCTCGGCGGTGCCGTGCCCATCGGCTCGTCGAGGCGAGTACGAGGAACGTCTCGTCTCGTGTCCGTGAGCCGCGCTAGGCTGACGGCCGTAACGGGCCAATTGATCTGCCGATCCACCGTCACGAGGCTTGCGATGAACTTCAAGGACCATTTCTCGGGCCATGCCAGCGCTTATCGCGAGGCGCGGCCGACCTACGATCCCGCGCTGTTTGCCTGGCTCGCCGGTTTGACCACCGGCCACGAACGCGCCTGGGACGTCGGCTGCGGCAACGGGCAGGCCAGCGTCGCGCTCGCCGCGCACTATGCGGAGGTCGTCGCCACCGATCCGAGCGCGCCGCAGATCGCGAATGCCGAGAGGCATCCGCGCATCGCATACCGCGTCGAGCCGGCAGAGCGCAGCACGCTCGCGGACGACAGCGTCGATCTCGTCACTGTCGCCCAGGCACTGCACTGGTTCGATCCCGACCGCTTCCATGCTGAGGTGCGCCGCGTGCTCCGGCCCGGCGGCGTGATTGCCGCGTGGTCCTACGCACATTGCCGCATCGCGCCAGCGTTCGATCCGATCGTCGCTTGCTACTACGACGATGTGGTCGGTCCTTACTGGCCTGCCGAACGGCGGCACGTCGAGAACGGCTATGCCGAACTGTCGTTTCCGTATGCGCCGATCGAAGCGCCGGCCTTCGATCTCGTCGCCTGCTGGGACTTGCCGCGCTTCCTCGCCTATCTGCGCTCGTGGTCGGCCACCCAGCGTTGTCTGCAGGCGCAGGGCAGCGATCCGCTTGCGCCACTCGAGCCGGAACTTGCCGCGGTCTGGGGCGATCCGGAGACCGTGCGCGAGGTGCGCTGGAACCTCAGCCTGCGGGTTGGCCGGCGTGACTGAGCCCGCGCCGCGGCTTCAGCGGTTAGTGAGCTGGATCTCGATGCGCCGGTTCTTCGCGTAAGCCTCGGCCGTATCGGCCGGGTCGAGCGGCTGGAACTGGCCGAAGCCGTTCGCCGACAGGCGGTGCGCGGGGATGCCCTGCACGACGAGGTATTTCACGATTGCCACGGCGCGCGCCGTGGACAGCTCCCAGTTCGACGGGAACTGTGCGGTGTGGATCGGCCGGCGGTCGGTATGACCGTCGATGCGCAGCACCCAGTCGACGCTCGACGGAATCTCCGCCGCGACTTCCTTCACCGTCTCGGCCAGCACCTGCATCGAGGCCTGTGCGGGGCCGGACAGTTCGGCCGAGCCTGTGTCGAACAGGATGTCGGTCGGGATCACGAAGCGGTCGCCGACGATCTGCACGTCGCTGCGGTTGCCGAGCGCCTCGCGCAGGCGGCCGAAGAATTCCGAGCGATAGCGCTCCAGTTCGCCGACGCGATTGGCGAGCGCGAGGTTGAGCTGCCGGCCGAGGTCGGCGATCTTCGCGTCCCGGGCTTTCAGATCCTTGCCGGCGAGATCGAGCGCGGCCTGGATCTTGCCGAGCTGCTCGTTCAGTGCGGCGACTTGGCGATTCAGAAGCTCGATCTGCGCGATCTGCTGCGCCGAGAGTTCCTTGCCCCTGGCGAGCTCGGCATCCTTCGTCTCGAGCTGGCTGGCGAGCTTCGCGACCTCGCCTTCGAGATCGGCCTTGAGTTTCTGCAGGGCAGCGATGTCCGCGCCGAGCCGCGCGGCTTCCTCGCGTGCAGTGTCACGCTCGCCGCTGGTCGTCGCGAGCGAGGCACTCAATTCCTTGATGCGTGCGTCCAGACGCTGCCGGTCGCCCTCGGCGAGCGAGAGGCTCCTGGCGAGTTCCGCGACGCGGCTGTTCAGCGCATCGAGCGCCCGGTTCTTGCCGGCGAGCGTGTCGGACAGCACGAACTGGCCGAGTGCGAACACCAGCACCACGAACACCAGCACCATGATCAGCGAGGTGAGCGCATCGACGAAGCCCGGCCAGATGTCGAGGCCGCGGCGGCGGCGGGCGGCGAGCGTGGCCATCGACGATCCTCAGCGTCCGGGCTCGCGCAGCGGGTCGCGGCGCGCGCCGTCGAGTGCAGCGGCAAGCGTACGCGAGAGGAGCCGCAGCTCGCCGCGCAGTTCCTCGCCGAGCTGCGCAGTACCCTGCGGTTGCGCGGCGATCTGCTTGAGCACCGCACGCAGTTCGTCCTGCGCTTCGGTCGCGGCATGGCGCTCGCGCGCATCGCGGCCGAGCAGTTCGGTCAGACGCGCGAGCTGGACATTGAGCTCGCCGAGCTGCTCGTTCGCCGCTCGCCGCTCGCGGTCGTTCTCGACGATCGCGCGCTGCATACGTTCGAGACCGTCGGCGGTCTGTTCGAGCAGGGCCTGCACATAGGCCGGCACGGCTGCCTCGCCCTCGAGGGCCAGGTTGCCGCCCGACAGGCGCGTCGCGCCCGAGAGCCATTCCTCGAGCTCGTTGTAGAAGCGGTTCTGCGCATGCCCGGCCTGCAGGTCGAGGAAGCCGACGACGAGCGAGCTCGCCAGGCCGAACAGCGAGGTCGAGAAGCTCGTCGCCATGCCGCCGAGCGGCTCGCGCAGGTTGTCCTTGAGCTGGGCGAACATCGCCGCGGCGTCGCTGCCGAGACTCAGGGAGCCGATGATCTCGGCGACCGAACGGATCGTGCCGAGCAGGCCCCAGAACGTGCCGAGCAGGCCGAGGAAGATCGCCAGCCCGATCAGATAGCGCGAGAGATCGCGCGATTCCTCGAGGCGCAGATAGACGCTGTCGAGCAGCGTGCGCATCGAGGTCGCCGAGAGCGCGAAGCGGCCGCGCTCGCGTCCGGCGAGCATGCGGGCCATCGGCGCAAGCAGGCGCGGCCGGACCGGAATGCGCCGCTCGGGATCGGTACGCCGGAAGTGTTCCAGCCAGTCCACGTCACGGCCCAGCGCGAGCACCTGGCGCAGGTTCACCGCGATGCCGGCGACGAGCACCGCGAGGATCACGCCATTGAAGAAGGGATTGGCCTGGAAGGCCTGCGCGAGACGTGGCGCGATCAGGCTGGCGAGTACGGCCACGGCGATCAGGAAGCCGGCCATCCAGACGAGCACGCGGGTGGGTCGAGTCATGCGCGGATCAACGGTCGAGGCGGCGGTCCGGGCTGGGACCGGTCGGGACGGGGATGGTTCCCTCTGGTCTCGAAGGACGAGCGGTGACCGTATCGGATGTCCGTCCGGTCCGGAAGGTTGCGTCGTTGCCATCCCGTTCGGTCATCGTCATGGACGCGACGGCCCGATGCGCGGGTACCATCGGAAAGACGATGCGACGACCATCTGGACTCGGCAGCGCACGGCGCACGCGGTGGACGGTCATCGGCGACATGGCGGCCACGGCAGTGCCCTGCCGCTCCGGGATTGCGCGCCCAGCGTCACCCTGTGCCGGAAACGCGGTGCGGATGTTGCCCGTGATGCCTGGCATCGTCGAGTGATCCGCGAGTGCGGGAGAGATGGCATGACCTACGTGAATACCTTCATTGCCGTCGCGCCGGATACGCAGGCCGTGGCCGGCACGGTACCGGCGGCGCGCGGCGACACGAAGACCGTGGCGCAGCTCGAATACGAGCTGATCGCGTCCAGCCCGTACACGTACACGCAGGAGGACGTGCAGTTCGCCGTGCACGTTGCACGCTCGGGGCTCGACGCGAAGGCATTGCGCGCCCGGGAGGCCGAGCTTCGTTCGGCGTTCTTCTCGAAACCGATGGCCTGCCTGCGCGCCTCGCCGCTGCCGAAATCCTACGGTTGGGGTCTGCACTTCGATGCGGCGGGCAAGGTCGCGCTGATCGGCATGCAGACGCCGGAGTACCGGCGTCTGCGCGAGGATCCCGCGCTCCGGCAGACGACCGCGATGCGCAACCGGCGTGCGCCGTCATGATCCCGCGATCGACGTTGCGCGATCCGGGGCCAGCAGGCACGGACCCCGCCTCTCGCGCATCCACGAACCGTGAGGACCACCCATGATCCCCGAACGCCGCACCGCACCGGCCCTACTCGCAATCCAGGACGAACTGATCGCGCGCGAGCCGTTGTTCCATCATCCCGAGCACGGCACTACGCGCGAAGCCTTCGCGGCGATGACGAGCGAGGATTTCTGGGAAACCGGTGCCTCGGGACGCCGTTACGGCCGCGCCTTCGTCATCGACACGCTGGTCGCGCGTTACGCGACTCCGCATGACGACGACTGGCGCACCGAGGATTTCCACTGCCAGCAGATTGCGCCGGACAACTACCTGCTCACCTACACCCTGCATCAGGGGGCGCGCGTGACGCGGCGCGCCACGCTCTGGCGCCGCACACTGCAGGGCTGGCAGGCCGTGTACCACCAGGGAACCCTCGTCGAGGCTCCGGACGCCATCGCCTGAGGTTTCCGGAGGCGCGGAGCTCGCAGGCGGGATACCGGCGATTGCGACAACGACCGCGCCCTCCGCGGGCGTGGTGACGCCGCCCGAACGGCCGCGCCTCAGCGTGAGGCGTCCGGATATAGGGCACGGTACAGCGGCGTCGCGCGCAGCGGATCCAGCCGCTCCTAGCGGCCCAGCGGGCGCTCGACCGGTGATGCTGCGGGCGCACCCGCGGTGGCGGGCTGCTCACGGATCGCGTCCGGCATTTCCAGGCTCACGCCGAACAGGACGATACGGCTCGCCCCGGCCTTGACCTGTAGCGAGGCTTCGGCATTACGCCAGGCCTGGGCCAGCTCACCGGGCGAATGACGCTCATGGATGAGGCGGGAAAGCAGGTCGGTATATCTGGCGTAGCCACCGACCTGGCCGTGCCAGTCTTCCCTGAGCAGGGTGGCGATGGCCGCATCGAAGTCGTGCCGTGCGACGAGCATGTCGGCGCGCAGGATCACTGGATCGAAGGCGATGGGCTTGAAGCCCGGAAGTCCGCATTTGAAGAGCCGCGAGGGGGTGCGGTCGACTATCCATGCGCCGGTTGTGGAATTGCCTGCGGCAGGATTTTCGGTGGTCGGTGCCTCAGGCGGTTCGATAGACGCTGATGGATCGATTGCACGGCGCACCCTGGCAATCCATTCGCGGATCTCCTCTGGATCATCGCCGTCATCGGGCCCCTCTTGCCGCATGGTGGCATCCAGGGCGAGTTCGCGTTCGAGCCGATCCAGACCGGCCTGTGCTTCGTCGAGTCGTCCGACGCGGACCTGATGGGCGATCAGCGCGCGGCTCAGGGATTGCTACAGTGCCTTGCGCTCCGATACGGAAAACGGTTCCAGCGACTCCTGGTTCAGCGCGAACCACTCGGGCAACCCCTCTTCGATGCGTTTCGCGGCGGTCGGGATGTCGCCGGATGCGAGAGTGAGTTCACGCGGGGGGCTCCGGTTGGTCGCCATTGGCAGAGTCAGAGTCCGCCAGGGCGGACGCGATCGTTTCAGGGCGCGCCAGGAGGAAGAGGACGAGGCCGGAGACCCATTCGGGTCTCTCCTCTGCCGATGCCGAACCTCATCTCCGCATAGGCCACTCGGAAGGCCGGTTCGGCCTCGCGCCAGCCGCACTTGGCGAGTCGCATCAGGGCATACGCGAGGAGCGGTGCCTCGGCATCATCGCCCTTCATCTCCCGCAGTTCTGCCGCTGGTCGCAGTCCGGGGCAGGGCGTGCCTTCGGTGGCGAGCAGTCCGAGAAAAAGCAGGCCGGCAAGGAGAGCCATGGCGGATTCAGCCGATAAATGGCGCTTTATCCATGATGTCATGATGCGACGTTGGCAAGTTAAACGACGCTCGCGATGAGCTTTGAGAGGCTGACGGCATACTGCCGTCAGCAACGATGCCACTGAGTGGCTGCCTGTGCGCAGTCAGGAAAACGCCCGGGCTCTAAACCCCGAAGAACGCGCGCGCCGTCGCGGTGGCCGCGGCGGCGGTGACTTCGAGCGCCTCACCACGGTCGCGGGCGACCTCGGCGGCGATGTGTGCGAGGTACATCGGTTCGTTGCGCCGGTGGCTCGGCATTGGCATGAGATTGCGCGGCAGCAGGTACGGACAGTCGGTCTCGATCATCAGTCGGTTCGCCGGGATGTCACGCACCAGCTCGCGCAGGTGTCTGCCGCGGCGTTCGTCGCAGATCCAGCCGGTGATGCCGATGTGGCAGTCGAGATCGAGGTAGGCGAAGAGTTCCTCGCGCGTGCCGGTGAAGCAGTGCACGACGACCGCGCCGAGCCGGTCGCGCGCGGCGCGCACCAAGCCCATGAAGTCGTCGTGCGCGTCACGCTGATGCAGGAACAGCGGCTTGCCGCATTCCATCGCAATCAGCAACTGGCGTTCGAAGGCGAAGCACTGGGCCTCGCGCGGCGAGTAGTTGCGGTGGTAGTCGAGGCCAGTCTCGCCGACCGCGCGCACCTCGGGTGCGGCAACGAGCTCGCGCAGCAGCGTGTCGGTGTCCGCGTCGTACTCGCTCGCGTGGTGCGGATGCATGCCGGCGGTCGCATACAGCACGCCGGGATGTGATCTCGCGAGGCCGAGCGCCTCAAGACTGCCCTCGCGGCTCGCACCGGTGACGATCATCTGCGACACGCCGGCGTCCCGTGCACGGTCGAGCACGGCGTGGAAATCATGGCGGAACGAGCTGTGCGTCAGGTTGGCGCCGATATCTATGAAATGCATGGTGGATTCACGGCTGGGGAATGCGGATTATCGCCGAGTCCGCAGTTCACTACGGATTCAGAGCCACCGCCCGAAGCTCGCGGCGCGGTTGGGGGCAACATCACTTCATTCGGGATCGACATGTCCGTCACTCAGCGTTTGCATCACGCAGCAGGGTTCCTGTCCATCACCATGCTCGTCACGACGACGTGCGCCGCGGCTGCTGAACGCAGCAGCCTGCCGCTGCCCGACGGCGCGGTGGACAACGCGGGCAAGGCCGCCGCGGTCGCCGCGCTCGATGGTCTCGTGCATCGCGGTACGGGTATCGCGCGGCACGGCAGTGCGGCGCCGGTCGCGGCCCTGCGCAGCGGTCCTGGCACCGCGGCAGGTACGCCATCGGCCGGCGCGACGGCAGACCTGGTCATCGCCAACGGCTATCGCGCGTACCCGCCGAGCTGCCTGTCCGATCCACTGCCATACAACATCGCCTCGGGTACGCCGGTCTATACCTACAGGAATCTCCGGCTCGCCGCGCACAATGCCGACGATCCGGCCAAGGTCTACTACGAGGACGTCGACGTCACGATCTGGCGCGTGGCGTGCAGCAGCAGCGGCAACCTGTACAACTCGGCCACGCTGCTCGGCATCGACCGCGCGAGCTCCAACAACGGCGACGGCCGTTACTATCCGCTGTTCCCGGGGCTGAAGGTGAGCCAGGGCAATAGTACCTACAAGCTCGTGCGCGTCGCGGCCGAGCCGAACACGGTGATCTCGCACGTCTATCCGGACACCCCCATCATCAACAGCGCCACCTGGGTGCTCGAGAACTTCCCGAGCACCAGCAGCGCGACCGCGAGGTTCGATTTCAACGAGCCGTTCACGATCTACTTCGAGAACTACATCGCCGGCTCGCCGGTGCAGGGCATCAGCGTGCCGGGCTATGCGCCGACGCCGGGTACCTTCCCGGATGCCTACAAGGATCTGCCGATCACCGGGCACATGAGCGGCAACTGGTACAACCCGGCGCATGACGGCGAGGGCATGAACATCGAGATCGGCGAGCTGGCGCCGAATCAGCGCTATCTCGCGTTCGCCTGGTACACCTACGATGCGCTCGGCCTGCCGTACTGGATCAGCGGCTCGGCTCTGCTGAGCCCCGCCGATGGCACGACCCCGCCGACCCGTACGATTACGGCCACGGCCGGCTATCGCTGGGGCGGTGGTTTCGCGGGGGCTTTCGGCAACACGACCAACATCGCCGAGTGGGGCACCGTGACGTTCAGCTTCCCGGACTGCAACCATCTGCACATGAGCTATCAGGCGAAGTCGGGCTTGCCGCAGAACACACCGGGCCGTGCATCCGACGGCAGCGGTATCGGTGGCCAGCTGAACTGGCAGCGCCTGATTTCCATCAACGGCCTGGTCTGCGAATGACCACCTAGTCCAATGCGGCGCCGGTCATCCTCAGCCGGCGCCGCGTTGGCCGTGCATCTGGCGATGACCGGCCCTCATGGACCGGCGGGCTAGAATCGGCGGGTGAATCGTCCCGCCGTTGCCCAATTCCCGATCCGTGAGGTCCTGCCCGAGCTGCTCGCGAAACTCGCGGCACATACGCGGCTGGTGCTCGAGGCGCCGCCCGGCGCCGGCAAGACCACCCAGGTACCGCTCGCGCTGCTCGATGCGCCGTGGCTCGCGGGTCGCCGCCTGCTGATGCTCGAGCCGCGCCGGCTCGCCGCGCGCGCGGCGGCCGGGTTCATGGCCGCGCAGCTCGGTGAGGCCGTTGGCGAGACGATCGGCTACCGCATCCGCTTTGAAGCGCGCGTCTCGGCCCGCACGCGCATCGAGGTGCTGACCGAGGGCATCCTCACGCGCCTGATCCAGAGCGATCCGGAACTCACCGGCGTCGGCGCGATCCTGTTCGATGAATTCCACGAGCGTCACCTGCAGGGCGATCTCGGCGTGGCGCTGGCGCTAGACGTGCAGGCCAACCTGCGTGACGACCTGCGGCTCGTGGTGATGTCGGCCACGCTCGATGGCGAGCGCATCGCGCGCTGGTTCAATGCGCCGCGCGTGATCAGTGCCGGGCGCAGCTTCCCGGTGCGCATCGAGTACCCGCCTGCGCGTGCCAGCGAGGAACCGCCATTCCATCTGCGCCGCGCCATCGCGCAGGCACTCGTCGAAACCGACGGCGACGTGTTGGTGTTCCTGCCCGGCAAGCGCGAGATCGATCGTGCGCGTGACGTGCTCGCGTCCCTCGCCGAAACCGGTGCGCTCGATCTCGTCGCGCTGCATGGCGAGCTTTCGCTCGACGAGCAGCGCGCCGCGCTCGCGCCGGCCGCATCGGGACACCGGCGCGTGGTGCTCGCGACCAATGTCGCCGAATCCAGCGTGACCTTGCCGGGCATCCGCGCGGTCGTCGATACGGGTCTCGCGCGCGAGCCGCGCTTCGATCCGAACTCCGGCTTCACGCGGCTCGATACGGTGACGATCGCGCAGGCCTCGGCCGATCAGCGCGCCGGCCGTGCCGGGCGCGTCGCACCGGGCATCGCCTATCGCCTGTGGCCGCAGAGCCAGCGCCTGGATCCTTCGCGCAAGCCCGAGATCGTCCAGGTGGAGCTGTCGGGCCTCGCGCTGGAACTTGCTGCGTGGGGCAGCGGCGAGCTCGCCTGGCTCGATCCGCCACCGTCCGGCGCACTTGCCCAGGCGCGCGATCTGCTCACGCTGCTCGGGGCGCTCGACGAGACCGGACGGATCACGCCGCTCGGCCGCGACATGCTGCGCCACGGCGCACCGCCGCGCCTCGCCGCGGCCGCCCTGCGCACACCGTCGGGCGAGCGTGCGCTGGTCGCGGATCTGCTCGCCCTCGTCGAAGCGCGCAGTCCGCTGCGCGGCGACGGCGCGCGCAGCGACGACTTTCGCGTACGCGTCGCCGCGCTGCATGCCTGGCGTCGCGACGGTGCACGCGCGGCGCGTGCGCAGGGAGCCGATCCCGGGACACTCGCGGCGCTCGACCAGGCGAGCGCCGGCTGGCGGCGCCGGCTCGGCGCGGAGTCCGCCGCGCGCGCGGTCGCCGACAGCCACCGCGTCGGCGATCTGCTGCTGCACGCGTTCCCGGATCGCGTCGCGCGCCAGGACCCGGCCAATCCGCGGCGCTATGCGCTCGCCAACGGGCGCGGCGCGCGCCTGCACGAAAACACCGCGCTGCTCGGCGAGCCGTGGCTCGTCGTCGTCGATCTGCGTCACGAGGATCGTGACAGTCTGGTCCTCGCCGCCGCGCCGTTCGATCCCGCCCTCCTGGAACGCGATTTTCCGGAGCGCTTCGCGACGGCGCGCCGCGTACGCTGGAACGCCGAGCGGCGCGCCGTCGAAGCCTTCGAGGAACGCCGCTTCGCCGCACTTGTGCTCGAGCGGCGCAGCGTGCCGGCGCGTCCGGACGACGCGCTGCCGGCGCTGCTTGCGGCGATCCGCGAGGCGGGACTCGCCGTGCTGCCCTGGAGCGCGCACGCGCAGAACCTGCGCCAACGCATCGAGTGCCTGCGCGAGTGGTGCCCGGAACTCGGTCTGCCGGATGTCTCCGAGGCGACCCTGCTCGCCCGGCTCGAGGACTGGCTCGCGCCACATCTCGACGGCATCACGCGGCTTGAGGCGATCCGCAGCGAGGCGCTGTCCGAGGCGCTCGCCGGCCTTCTCGATCATGCCCAGCGGCGCGCGGTCGACGAATACGCGCCGCCCATGCTGCGCGTGCCGAGCGGCAACGAGCGGCGTCTCGACTATCGGCCCGGCCAGCCACCGGTGCTCGCGGTCAAGCTGCAGGAACTGTTCGGTCTCGCCGACACGCCGCGCATCGCACGCGGCCGTGTGCCGGTGACCCTGCATCTGCTCTCGCCGGCGCAGCGCCCGATCCAGGTCACGCAGGATCTCAGGGGCTTCTGGGAACGCACCTATCCCGAGGTGAAGAAGGAACTCAAGGGTCGCTACCCGAAGCACCCGTGGCCCGACGATCCGTGGACCGCCGCGCCGACCGCGCGCGCCAAGCCGCGCGGCACCTGACACGGCGCGCCGGAATCGTACCGCGCCGATGGGGCGCCGCCGGTGCATCGCCCGACGTGCCGGTCGCACCGACCTTCGCCATCGCCACGCGGCACGACTGGGAAGCCCTGCCGACGGTCGCGCCGGATCCGCCGGACAACCCGACCACGGCCGTGAAGGCGGGGCTCGGCGAGCGGCTGTTCGCCGACCGTAACCTCTCGCGCAATCGCGAGGTCGCGTGCGTGTCCTGCCACGACCTGATCGCCGGCGCCGGCGTGGATGGTCTGCGCACCGCGAGCGGCGTCGAGGGCAGGACCGGCGCACGCAACGCGCCGACGGTGTGGAACGCGGCGTTCCAGAGCCGCCTGTTCTGGGAGGGCCGCGCAGCGAGCCTCGAAGAACAGGCCGCCGGGCCGCTGCTCAATCCGCTCGAGATGGACATGCCCTCGCTCGGCGAGGTCACACATCGCGTCGCGGCCGATCCGGCCTATCCGCCGCTGTTCGCCGCCGCATTCGGCGGCGACCGCGGGATCACCGGCGAGCGCATCGTCGCGGCCATCGCCGCCTACGAGCGTACCCTGATCACGCCGGACACCGCCTACGACCGCTTCGTGCGCGGCGATACCGGTGCGCTCACATCGGCCCAGTTGCGCGGCATGGCGTTGTTCGAGTCGGTCGGCTGCATGCTCTGCCACTCGGGACCGAACTTCAGCGCGGCGAGCGTGTTCGGTCCCATCGCGCCGTATCGCTTGTTCCCGGCCTCGAAGCAGCCGCTCGACGCAGGTCTCCTCGCCGATACCAAAATCGCACCGCGCGGCAGCGAGCAGGGCGTGTGGCGCGTGCCGTCGTTGCGCAACGTCGCGTTGACCGCGCCGTATTTCCATAACGGTTCGGTGACGCGGCTCGAGGATGCCGTGCGCATCATGGCGCGCGCCCAGCTCGGGCTGCGCCTCGAAAGCGACGGTCCGGGCGAGCTGGCCGTGCACTGTTCGCCGTCCGATCGTGTACTGCAGACGGCCGGGTCGCGCGTGCTCGGCGATCGCGAGATCGGCGACATCGTGGCCTTCGTCGGCGCGCTGAGCAGCGAGGCGCTCGCGGCCGGGCATCGCCCGGCGGCGAGACGCTGACGCCACGGATACCGGTACCGATGGGCGATGGCCGTGCGATCGTGTTCGGTCATGCGCCGAACGGCGCCCGCGGTGCAGATCCTTACGGCTTCTTGCGCCCGAACAGCCGGGCGACCAGCCCGCCGAGAGCGACGAGGCCGGCGATCACGACCTTCTTCGCCGCGAGCAGGACTGCGAGCAGCTTGCCGAACAGGCCGACCTTGCTCGCCACCGCGCCGGCGACCAGCGCGGCGATGCCGTACTTGGCGATCTTGTCCGTCGATGAATTGAAGTCCGCATAGCGATGGCCGGGATCGAACTCGGTCATCGTTAGCACGCGCTGCATGCCTTCCTCGACGCGCGGCAGCTGCGACATGCCGGCGATCGCGTTGAGGCTGAGATAGCCTTCGCGACCGAGCACGCGGATGTCGTAGTTGAGCGTGTGCTCGCCGGATCCTTCGAAGTTCAGCTCCTTGGCCCAGTACAGCTTGTTGCTGGCCTTGTCGTAGCGCGGCTTGGCTGCCCAGCCGACCAGCTCGACGCTCGGGTAGCCCCGCTTCTTGCGCTCGGCATTCTCGTCGCGCGTGCCGTCCTGCATTTCCTTCAGCAGCTTGTCGTAATCGGTCTTGGCGGCCTCCTCGTCGGAGATGTAGCCGTCGTTCGAATACGTCACGACCACCGCCCAAGACTGCTCGTCGGACAGCGTCCTTTCGCCCTCGGGAAGGATCAGGCCGAGCACGTCGGAATCGGGCGGATTGCCCCAGAGCTGCTCGAGGACTTTCTGCGCGTCCTTCGCGCCGAGGTAGCGGTATTCCGGCGCGAGGCGCAGCGTGGCGCCCGCTTCGGGCACCGTGACCTGGCCGGACTGGAAATGCAGCGACTCGACGAAGCGCTTGAGCGCGGCGCCGTCGTCACCGCCGTCCTCGGCGACGGCCAGGCCCGTCGCACCGAGTGCCAGGACGAGGAACAGGGAACGCAGGAAAATCATGATGGTTGCTCCGGAACGGGAAGCGGGTGGGATCGACCCACGGAAACAACGTCGCCGGGCAGCGCGACCGAACCGCAGGGATGACGGATGGGTTATGCGCGCAGGCCGACGCCGCGCCGCAACAGGATCATGCCGACGCTGGCCAGGACCACGGCCGCGCCGAGCATCACGCCGTAGGCGCGGCCCAGATCGACGTCGCTGACGCCGAGCAGGCCATAACGGAACGCGTTGACCATGTACAGAATCGGATTGGCCTGCGAGATCGAGCGCCACGGCTCCGGCAGCAGTTCGATCGAATAGAACACGCCGCCGAGATAGGTCAGCGGCGTGAGGATGAAGGTCGGCACGATCGCGATGTCGTCGAACTTCCTCGCGAACACGGCATTGATGAAACCGGCCAGCGCGAACACCACCGAGGCGAGCAGGAAGGTGCTCAGGGTGACCAAGACGTGGTGGATCCGCAGGTGGGTGAAGAACATCGCCACACCGAGCACGATCGCGCCGACCATCAGGCCACGCAGCACCGCGCCGGCCACGTAGCCGGTGAGAATCACCCAGCTCGGCATCGGCGAAACCAGCATCTCTTCGACGTAGCGGCCGAACTTCGAACCGAAGAACGAGCTGGTGATGTTGCCGTAGGCATTCTGGATCACGCTCATCATGATCAGGCCCGGCACGATGTAGTCGATGTAGGCGAAGCCGTGCATCTCGCCGATGCGGCTGCCGACGAGCCGGCCAAAGATGACGAAATACAGCGCCATCGTGATCGCCGGCGGCAGCAGGGTCTGGCCCCAGATGCGCAGGATGCGCGCGACCTCGCGCCGGGTGATCGTGGCGAGGGCGACGAGATGGGTCGCAGCGCTCATGCGGCCTCCTTGTTGCCGCTCTCGACGAGACGCACGAAGAGTTCTTCGAGGCGGTTGGCCTTGTTGCGCATCGAGGTCACGGTGATGCCGTGCGCGGTGAGCGCGGCGAACAGCGAGTTGAGGTCGTGTGCGCGCGACATCTCGGCTTCGACGGTGTGCTCGTCGATGCGCACGAGGCCGACACCGGGAATCGCGGGCAGGCTCGCACACGGCGCGGCGAGATCGAGCACGAAGGTTTCCACGTCGAGTTTGGCGAGCAGGCGCTTCATCGTGGTGTTCTCGATGATCGTGCCCTTGTCGATGATTGCGATGTTGCGGCAGAGCTGCTCGGCCTCTTCGAGGTAGTGCGTGGTCAGGATGACCGTGGTGCCGGCGCGGTTGATCTCGGTGACGAACTTCCACATCGAGCGGCGGATCTCGATGTCCACGCCGGCCGTCGGCTCGTCGAGGACGAGGAGCCTCGGCTCGTTCATCATCGCCCGCGCGATCATCAGCCGACGCTTCATGCCGCCCGAGAGCGTACGCGAGGGAACGTGTGCCTTTTCCCACAGCGAGAGCTGGGTGAGGTAGCGCTCGGCGCGCTCGCCGGCGACGCGACGCGGGATGCCGTAGAAGCCGGCCACGTTCACGCAGATGTCGAACGGCGTCTCGAACTGGTTGAAGTTCATCTCCTGCGGCACGAGGCCGAGCAGGCGCATCGCGGTGCCGCGCTCGCTGTGGATCGAATGGCCGAAGATGCGTACCTCGCCGGAACTCGCGTTGACCAGCGAGGCGAGGATACCGATCAGCGTCGACTTGCCTGCGCCGTTCGGGCCAAGCAGGGCGAAGAAATCGCCGGGCTGAACGCAGAGCGACACGCCCTTGAGCGCCTGGACGCCGCTGCCGTAAGTCTTCCTGAGATCGCTCACGTCGAGCGCGGGTGTGCTCATGGGCTGCCTGTCGCGAGGGCCGACGGTTAGTATAGCGGTCCCTTCCAGCCGTTCATCGAACTATCGCGTGGCCGAATTCTTCCCCTTGCGTCTGCGTTCTGCGCACATGCTGGCGCCGACCGTACGCCACATGAGCTTCGAGCGTGCCGACGGCAAGCCGTTCGCGTTCGCGCCCGGCCAGTTCCTGCAGATCCACTTCGAGCAGGCCGATGGCCACCCGGCCAAACGCAGCTACTCGATCGCCACGCGCGGTCACGGCGATGCCATGCCGATCGAGCGCATCGAGATCGCCGTGTCGTATGTCGAAGGTGGCGCGGCGACGCATCTCCTGGCCCATCTCGATCCGGGCCAGAGCCTCAAGGCGAGCGGTCCTTACGGCCGCTTCTGTCTGCTCGACGGCGATCACAACCGGCGCTATCTGCTGGTCGCCACCGGCACCGGCGTCACGCCGTACCGGGCAATGCTGCCGCAGCTCGCGAAACTGATTCCGCAGCGTGGCCTCGAGGTCGCCCTGGTGTTCGGCGCGCGCAGCGAGGCGGAACTGATCTATGCGGACGAGTTCGAGGACTATGCGCGGCGCACGCCGGGCTTCTCGTTCCATCCGTGCCTGAGCCGGCGGCCGCGCGCACAGCCGGGCACGAACGACCGCGCGGGCCGCGTGCAGGTCGCACTGCAGGCGCTTCGCCCGAACCCGGATACCGACATCGCCTATCTGTGCGGGAATCCGCTGATGGTCGACGAGGCCTTCGCGCTGCTCAAGGAGGCCGGACTCGCGCTGCACCACATCCGCCGCGAGAAATACGTCTCGGCGCGCTGAGCGGAGCAGCCCCCCTTGCATCCCGTCCGCGCCGGCACGGCAGGGCCGTGCGGGCCGGGGCAATCAGTGCCGGAAGTGCCGCGTACCGGTGAACACCATCGCCATGCCGTGCTCGTCGGCCGCGGCGATCACCTCGCCGTCGCGCATCGAACCGCCGGGCTGGATCACCGCGGCGATGCCGGCCGCGGCCGCGGCGTCGATGCTGTCGCGGAACGGGAAGAACGCGTCCGAGGCCATCACGCTGCCCCTGACCTCGAGCCCGGCCTCGGCGGCTTTCAGTGCGGCGATCTTCGCGCTCATGACGCGGCTCGTCTGGCCGGCGCCAATGCCGACCGTGCGGCTGTCGCGCGCATACACGATGGCGTTGGACTTCACGTACATCGCAACGTGCCAGGCGAACAGCAGATCGCGCAGCTCGTCGGCGCCCGGGATGCGCCGCGAGACGACCTTGAGATCGGACAGCAGCAGTGTATCGCGATCCGCATCCTGCACGAGCAGGCCGCCGGCGATGCGCTGGTAATCGAGTGCGGCCGGTGCCTGGGCCGGCCAGGCGCCGGTCGCGAGTACACGCACGTTCGGTTTCCTCGCGAACACGGCAAGCGCCTCGCGCTCGACTTCCGGGGCGATGATGACTTCGACGAACTGGCGATCGAGGATCGCGCGCGCGGCAGCCGCATCGAGCGGCCGGTTGAAGGCGATGATGCCGCCGAACGCGGACGTCGGGTCGCAGGCGTAGGCCCGCTCGTAGGCCATCAGCGGGGTCTCGCCGAGCGCCACGCCGCAGGGATTGGCGTGCTTGACGATCACGCAGGCCAGCGTGTTGCCGAAGGCCTTGACGCATTCGAGTGCCGCATCGGCATCGGCGATGTTGTTGTAGGACAGCTCCTTGCCGGCCAGCACTTCGGCGTTCGCGACGATGCCACGCGACGCCTCGCGCTCGACGTAGAGCGCCGCACCCTGGTGCGGATTCTCGCCATAGCGCAGCACGGCAGTGCGGTCGAAGGCGAGGTGCAGGCTCGGCGGGAACGGTGTGCCGCCTTCACGGCTGCGCACGCCGAGCCAGTTGGCGATCAGACCGTCGTAGCGTGCGGTATGCGCGAAGGCTTTCGCCGCGAGGCGTCGGCGCAGCGCCACGCCGGTGCCACCCTTGCCGCGCAGCGCTTCGATCAGCTCGGCGTAATCGCCCGGATCGGTGACGACGGCGACGTGCTCGTGATTCTTGGCGGCGGCCCGGAGCAGCGCCGGTCCGCCGATGTCGATGTTCTCGATCGCCTCTTCGAAGGTGCAGTCCTGGCGCGCCACGGTGGCCGCGAACGGATACAGGTTGACCACGAGCAGGTCGATCGGCTCGATGCCGTGTTCGGCCATGACCGCGTCGTCGAGACCGCGCCGGCCGAGCAGGCCGCCGTGGATGCGTGGATGCAGGGTCTTCACCCGCCCGTCCATGATCTCGGGAAAGCCCGTGACCTGACTGACGTCGGTGACCGCGAGGCCGGCCTCGCGCAATGTGCGTGCGGTACCGCCGGTGGACAGCAGGCTGACACCGAGCGCGTCGAGGCCGCGGGCGAGATCGACGAGACCGGCCTTGTCGGACACGCTGAGCAGCGCGCGTCGCACCGGGACGAGGGACGAATCGAACATGACGGGGCGCCGAAGCGGAGCGGGCGCGCATTATACCGGTGCGACTCCGTGCGTCGGGCGCACGCCGTCACGTCGCGCGCGGGCCACGCCGCGACGCGGTGTCGCGCCGGGAATCAGTCGATCAGGCCGTGCTGGGCGAGCTTCTTGCGCAGCGTGGCGCGATTGATGCCGAGCGCGCAGGCCGCCTTGCTCTGGTTGCCGCCGAACCAGGCCATGACCTCGCGCAGCAGCGGTGCCTCGACCTCGTCCATGACGAGATCGAACAGGCCCTCGGGCTGCTGGCTGTCGAGATCGACGAGATAGCGGCGCACCGCCTGGGCGACACAGTCGCGCAGCGCGGGCTGCAGGAACGGATCGGACGCCTGATCGGCGAGCACGGCAGCGGCATTCACGGCGGGAACCCTGGGGCTGAATCTTCCATGTGCCGCCGGCGCGATTCGGGATGCCGACGGGATGGGGATGTTAGCGTGCGGCATGACGCTTGGTAAGTGCTGGTTGAGGGAATGCGCCGGCCGTGCAACCCGCATCGCGATGCGGCGCCGACCGCAAGCGTGCCAAGTCGCGCGGCCGCGCCGACCGAACATCATTGCCGGCGAGCCCTGCCGCGCCACGGTGCATCAGAGGAACTTGAACTCGAACGCGACCGCGTTCTTGCCGGGATCCTGCACCTCGATGGCGACCGAGGCGCTCGCGCCCGGCGCGATGCCCTCGACCGGCACGCGTGCATCGCCGATGTATTCGCGTGGCAGGAAGCGACGCATCGCGATGCGGTTCTCGTCGAGGTCGGCGAGCGATATCTCGATCACCGGCCAGGCCTGCGGGAAGTCCGCGGCATTGCGTACGGTCGCCGAGATGATCAGCGCGCCTGGCACCGAGGGATGCGGGCGGATGTCGCGCGCGAGCAGTTCGAGCCGCCTGACGTCGTGACGCAGCGGCAGGCGGCAGCCGAGCGCGACGCAGGCGCGGTCGAGCCATGGCCGCAGGGTGGCATTCGCAAGCAGGTCGTCGCGCTCGGCCCAGGCGATCTGCACGAGGAACACCAGGGCGAGAGCGAGGGCGCCGAGTGCCCACGGCCACTGCGGGCCGCGCGGCGGTGCGGGCCGGCCGAGCAGGAACTCCGGCGCTTCCGGCACGGGCTCGTGGCGTGGCGATGCCTCGCCGCCCGGAAAGGCCAGTGCCGGCTGGCGTGGATCGGGCAGATGCACGGGCGCGCCGAGGCGCGGTGGCTCGGCGGCCGGGGCGTGCGTCGGCAGGTAGCGGAACGGCGTGGCCGGCAACTCGGCGGCGAGCGTGTGCAGGGCATCGAAATCGGCGCCGCAATGGCCGCAGCGCAGGCGTCCGAGACTGCGGCCGAGGACCTCCGCCTCGACCGCGTAAACCGCCAGACATTCCGGGCACTGCGTGTACATGCCGGCATTCTATGTGGCGTCCGGCCGCCGCGGCGAGTCGCAGCGGTGCCGGGCTGCGCATCAACCGGAGGGGAGGACTTCGAAGCCGTGGCGGAACAAGACATCGCTGCACACCGTGGCGGGCAGGGTCAGCCATGGTGAAACGCTCACGCGGCCATCCGCCGCACTCGCGCCGCTGGTGTTCGGTCCGCTGGCGGCACCCCACCAGTTGCTGGCGAAGACCTGCGCCGGCACGGTCGCTCCCTGATCGGTGATCTGCACGCCGGTCGTGCCGAGCACGCAGTTGCCGCGCGAATGGAGTACCGGACCACCGACCGCGAGCGTCACGCCGTTGAGGAAGCTCGCTACGGCGCCGCCGCCGAAGCCCGGCGAGCCGAAGAAGCGGATCGCGACCGGCTGACCATCGATCCAGTTGTCGGCGACGAGAATCGTCGCGCTCGCGAAGCTGGAAGTGATCCCGAAGCTACCGTTGCCGAGCACGCCGTTGGCGTCTGCCCGCACGCCGATGTAGTTACCGACGATATAGGCATCACGCGTGCCGTTCGCGCCATTCACCATCACGCCCGCGAAGGCGTTGCCCGAGATCACGTTGCGGGCGGCACTCGCCTGCGTGCCGTCGTTGCCGATCAGATTGCCGAACACGCTGGCGTTGCTGCCGAGGGACACGCCGACGAAGTTCGGCACGGCCGCGAGACCGGAGGCATCGGTGCCGATGTAGTTGCCGGCCACGCGATTGCCCTGTGCTCCGACCACCATTTCCACGCCAGAGTTGGCCGAGCCCATGAAGCCGCTGATCACGTTGCGCATCAACTGCGGATCGCCGGTACCGTCCCAGCCGACGACGTTGCCGACCGCCGGCGTCGGATTGCCGTTGATCGATACGCCTGCACCGCCGCCGAGAGCGACGCTGCCGCTGGCGTCCGTGCCGAGATAGTTGCCGGCGATCACGTTGTCGTTCGGGTCGTCACCGCGCATGTCGATCTGGCCGTAGCCGTTACCGCTGATCAGATTGCGGGCGTGATAGGTAACCTGCGGATCGGCCGGGTTGAGATACGCCAGAGTCCCGTTCGAGCCGATGACGTTGCCATCGCTGCTGTTGATGTCGATGCCACGCAAATTGGCCACGACCGAGGTGCCCGCCGCATCGGTGCCGAGGTAGTTGCACGCGATCTGGTTGCCGTTGCTGCGATAGATGTTTATCGCGGCGTTGAAATTGAATGCATAACCTTGATTATTGTTGAAGCCATTAATGACCAGGCCACGCACAAGGCTGCCGTCCGAGCCCGGGTCGAGGGTGAGGCCGTTGAAGGCTCCATTGGCTGCACTGTGCAGCACAACCTTCAGGCTCGGCGGCCAGACGCCGCAGTCCGCGCCGGGTTGGCTGAGCCCATCGAGGAGGACTTGTTGCGTGATCGCCGGTAGACGGCTGGCGACCTCGATAATGTGTACGTCGCCGGCCGCACCGGGAATGGCGAAGTCGATCCTGTTGATAGCGTCGGCCGACACGGGCGTGCACTCGCGGTACGCCGAGCCCTGATTCACCGCGATGATCGCCTCACGCAGGCTGCAGTCACCATCGGTGGCATCGGCATCCGCCGTCGTGGTGACGGTGACCGCGAACGTAACGGCCGCCTGCGCCGTCGGCATGCTGCCGAGCAAGGCAGCGATGGCACCTGCGGTCATGCGCAAGGGCGAACAAATGGAAAGACTGTGCATCGGAGTGCCTCGTCGAGGGATTCACTCCGGTTAGCGTGTTGTGGCGTGGCCACCTATCACGCGCACGGCGCAGGTGACGGGCCGGTACCGGTAACCTCAGCCGCCGCGCCGCACGCCGCTGATCCGCACCCAGTCCTCGCGTCGCGCGATGGCAAGCTCCGCGAACCACTCGGCATAGCGCGCGAGCAGCTCGTCTTCCTGGCCGGCGAGGATGCCGGACAGGGCGATCCGCCCGCCGGGCGCGACGCTCGCGGCGAACAGCGGCGCGAGTTCGGTCAGCGGGCCGGCGAGGATGTTGGCGACGAACAGCGGCTGCGGCGTGGGCCGGTAGTCTGCCGGCAGCCGCAGTTCGAGGCGCTCGGCTACGCCGTTGCGCTCGGCGTTGCCATGGCTCGCGGCGAGCGCCTGCGGATCGAGGTCCACGCCGATGACGTGGGCCGCGCCGAGCTTGAGCGCGGCGATCGCGAGCACGCCCGAACCGCAGCCATAATCGACCAGCGTCCGGCCGGCGAGGGCGAGTCCGTCGAGCCATTCGAGGCACAGCGCGGTGGTCGGGTGCGTGCCGGTGCCGAAGGCGAGACCCGGATCGAGGCGCACGATCACGCTGTCCGCCGGTGCATCGTCCGGCTCGATGTTCCAGGGGTAGATCCACAACCGCCGGCCGAACGGCATGGGCCGGAACTGGTCCATCCAGGCGCGTGTCCAGTCCTGGTCCTCGACTTCGCGGAAGCCGAGTTGGTCCGGCTCGACCTCGGGCACCAGCTCGTGGAGCGCATGCGCGAGCCCCGCACGGTCGGTGTCCGCCGCGAACAGGGCCTGCAGCGCAAGGGTTGGCCAGACCGGCGTCTCGCCCGGCGCCGGCTCGAAGATCGGATGATCCTCGGCATCGACCAGGGTGACCGACAGCGCGCCGAGATCCTCGAGCGCGGACTCGATGCGCTCCTGCTGATCGGCGCGCAGGGTCAGGGAAAGTTCGAGCCAGGCCATGGTTCGCGATCGGCTTCCGGTGTGAGTGGAACAAGGTATCCGGCTGGAAGAAAGGTACCGGGTTCCATGCGCTTTCCCGGCGCTTGGCTCCCGGCCTGGATCACCCCAGACCGATCCCTTTCTCCTTCGACTCCGCGATGCGCTTCTCGAGATAGTGGATGTTCTGGCCGCCGGCCTGGAAGCCACGATCGGCCATGATGCGCTGCTGCAGCGGGATATTGGTCTTCACGCCTTCGATGACCATCTCGGCGAGCGCGAGGCGCATGCGTGCGATCGCCGTGGCGCGGTCGTGGCCGTGCACGATCAGCTTGCCGATCATCGAGTCGTAGTTCGGCGGAATGCGGTAGCCATCGTAGATGTGCGTATCCAGGCGCACGCCGGGTCCGCCGGCGCCGTGGAAGCGCTTGATCGTGCCCGGCGAGGGCATGAAGGTATCCGGATCCTCGGCATTGATGCGGCATTCGATCGCATGGCCCGAGAGCTTGACGTCGTCCTGACGCAGCGCGAGTTTCTCGCCGGCCGCGATCATGAGCTGCTCGCGCACCAGATCGACGCCGGTGACCAGCTCGGTCACCGGATGCTCGACTTGGATGCGCGTGTTCATCTCGATGAAGTAGAAGCGGCCGTTCTCGTAGAGGAACTCGAACGTGCCGGCGCCGCGGTAGCCGATGCGCAGGCAGGCCTCGACGCAGACGCGGCCGATCTCGGCACGCTGCTCGGGCGTGATGCCGGGCGCGGGCGCTTCCTCGACGACCTTCTGGTGACGGCGCTGCATCGAGCAATCGCGTTCGCCGAGATGGATCGCGTTGCCCTGACCGTCGGCCAATACCTGGATCTCGATGTGGCGCGGATTCTCGAGGAATTTCTCCATGTAGACCATGTCGTTGCCGAAGGCCGCGCGGGCCTCCGACTTGGTCATGGCCACGGCGTTGTGCAGATGCGCCTCGGTGTGCACGACGCGCATGCCGCGGCCGCCGCCGCCACCGGCCGCCTTGATGATGACCGGGTAACCGATGTCGCGGGCGATACGTGCGTTCTCGTTCGGATCGTCGCCGAGCGGGCCGCCCGAGCCGGGCACGCACGGCACGCCGGCGGCACGCATCGCCTTGATCGCTTCGACCTTATCCCCCATCAGACGGATCACGTTGGGGGTCGGGCCGATGAAGACGAAGCCCGAGGACTCGACGCGCTCGGCGAAATCGGCATTTTCGGAGAGGAAGCCGTAGCCTGGATGGATCGCCTGCGCGTCGGTGACCTCGGCTGCGGCGATGATCGCCGGGACGTTCAGATAGCTCTCGGCGGCCGGCGCGGGACCGATGCACACCGATTCGTCGGCCATGCCGACGTGCTTGAGGTTGCGGTCGACCGTGGAATGCACGGCCACGGTGCGGATGCCGAGCGTCTGGCAGGCGCGCAGCACGCGCAGGGCGATTTCGCCGCGGTTGGCGATGACGACTTTGTCTAACATGACGTGAGCGGTCTATTTGGCGGCTTCGCGGAGGGGCGGTAGCCGGTATCGACGGCCGACAGCCGGAGAGCGCTCGCTCTTCCGGTCAACGGTTGCCGGTTACCGGCTCACGTCTCGTCATCCAATTACAAAGAGCGGTTCGTCGAATTCCACGGGCTGGCCGTTGCTGGCCAGTACTGCGACGACGGTGCCGCCGGCATCGGCCTCGATCTGATTGAACATCTTCATCGCCTCGATGATGCCGAGCGTGTCGCCCGGCTTGACCGTCTGGCCGACCTTCACGAACGGCGGTGCCTCGGGATTCGGCGAGGCGTAGAAGGTGCCCACCATCGGCGAGCGCACGACATGGCCCTCCGGCAGCGTCTTGCCGCCGGGCGCAGGCGGTGCCGGAACTGTGCCGGCATCTGCGCCCGCCGCGCGCGGCGGCTCGACGTGCACGTGCGTGACCGGTGCCGTCACCGGCGCAGCCATCGCCGGCACCGCGCCCTTCGGGAAGCGGCTTAGGCGCACGACCTCCTCGCCTTCCTTGATCTCCAGTTCGGCGAGGTTGGATTCCTCGAGAATGTCGATGAGCTTCTTGATCTTACGCAGATCCACGGCGGGTCCTCGGGAGGCGAGAGTGGGGGGAGTTCAGCCGAATCGGCCGAGTGCCGCGCCCAGGGCGAGGCGGTAGCTGTCGGCGCCGAAGCCGGCGATCACGCCGAGCGCCGCGTCGGAGAAATACGAATGGCGCCGGAACGGCTCGCGTGCATGCACGTTCGAGAGGTGAACCTCGATGAACGGGATCGCCACGCCGAGCAAGGCATCGCGCAGTGCGACGCTGGTATGCGTGAAGCCGG
>Ga0116193_1000449_pt1 | contig 38847 bp, 30 predicted proteins | sample AD_UKC115_MetaG_FD_89892 | JGI IMG/M metagenome (GOLD analysis project Ga0116193, IMG submission 89892) | Active sludge microbial communities of municipal wastewater-treating anaerobic digesters from Hong Kong - AD_UKC115_MetaG | ecosystem: Engineered > Bioreactor > Anaerobic > Digestate... | reverse complement strand
GGGGTACAGGGACCTGTGGATGCTTGAGGCGGCGCTCAAAGAAGATGTTGACAATACTGAGAAGGCGGCATAGAATGGAAGCGAGTCACCGGCAACTTTCCACTACCGCCGGGACAAGCTCGAGTGTCCGCTAGACGGGGTACAGTCCACACCTCCTTGGGCTGTGGTGGCCGGAGCGCATACCGCTGGGGCATGCCTGTGCACACGCGCTATAGCTGAGCATGCTTATAGTATATCACATGTGTACCTACCAGGCAATAGCTGAGTGAGGAGTGCTAGTGTAGAGTGCTGGCTGAAGCGTGCCGGGAGAGAGAGTACGAGTAGGATTAGGAGTAAGAGTAAGATTGAGAGTAAGAAGCGGAATGAGGACAGGTGGGCCGTTCCGCCCACCTGTCCGGGGGATTCGTGCGATTAGAACCAGTCGCCGGTGAGGGGATCGGCGGCCATCCGAGGAGCTTCCTCTTCCGCCTCTTCCTCGGCCTCCTCGGGAACGCTGTACTCCTTGACGATCTCCGCGTACTTCGCCAGCTTGTACGCCACGCGCCCGTGCACGGAGTCCGGGGGATAGTTGCCCTGCGCATCCGCCCGACCCGCGGGGTAGCCGGTCAGGAGCTCGATGCCCTCGTCGATGGTGCGGATCGGCCAGATGTGGAACTTGCCGTCCCTGACCGCCTCCACCACCTCGTCTTTCAGCATCAGGTGCCGGACGTTCTGGTGCGGGATTATCACGCCCTGCTCGCCGGTGAGCCCCTTCGCCTTGCAGACGGCGTAGAACCCCTCGATCTTGAAGTTCACGCCACCGATCGGCTGGATCTCGCCCTTCTGGTTGACCGATCCCGTCACCGCGATGCCCTGGTTGATCGGAAGGTCCGCCAGGCTGGAGAGCAGCGCGTACAGTTCCGCGCTCGACGCGCTGTCGCCCTCGACTCCCTCGTAGAGCTGCTCGAACGCCAGGCTCGCGCCGAGCGGGAGCGGCTTGTCCTGGCCGTACATCCCGGCGAGATAGCCGGTAAGGATCATGACCCCCTTGTCGTGGATCGGGCCGCTCATCTTCGTCTCGCGCTCGATGTTCGTCACTCCGCCCTTGCCGATGTAGGTGCGCGCCGTGATCCTCGACGGTCGGCCGAACGTGTAATCACCGAGGCTGTAGACCGAGAGGCCGTTCACCTGCCCGATCTGCCCGCCCTCGGTGTCGATCATGATGACGCCCTGCTCTATCAGCTCCTGGATCTTCTGCTCGATCAGGTTGGAGCGGTACTCCTTCTCGTCGATCGCCTTACGGACGTCTTCCGCCATGACGGCGCCGTTGCCGTTCCTACGCGCCCAGTGGCTCGCCTCGCTCACGATGTCGGCGATCTCGATGAACCGGGTGGAGAGCTTCTCCTTGTCGCCGATGAGCCGCGATCCGTACTCGACGACCTTTGCGACGCCGGAGCGGTGGAACGGCATCAGGCCGAGGTTCTTGACCCTTGCGGCGATGAACTGCGCGTACTTCTCGATGTGCTCGTCAGACCGGCTCATCTCGGTGTCGAAGTCCGCCTTGATCTTGAACAGCTTGCGGAAGTCCTCATCGAGCGCGTAGAGCAGGTAATAGATGTACGGATTGCCGATCAACACGACCTTGACCTTGATGGGGATCGGCTCCGGACGGAGGGATGAAGTCGGTATCAGACCGTATCCCTCCGCGATGTTCTCGATGCGGATCTCACCGCTGCGTATCGTGCGTTTGAGGGCGTCCCATGACATCGGGCTGGTGAGAACGTCCATCGCCTGCATGACGAGGTAGCCGCCGTTCGCCTTGTGGATTGCGCCGGCCTTGATCTGGCTGAAGTCGGTGGTCAGCGCGCCGAGTCTCGCCTTGAAGTCCACGCGCCCGATCAGATTGTAATAGGTCGGGTTGTTCTCGATGATGACCGGCGCGCCCTCGGAGTCCTCGTTGTTGACAATGAGGTTCACCGTGTAGCGGTCGAACGACGGCTCGCCCCTGAGGTCTTCCAGGCCGGGGATCGCGATCTTCGGCTTCTCCTGTCCCTTGAAGTCCTCCAGATGCTCGAGCATGTCGCCCTGCACCTGGTTGAGGAAGTCCACGACCTCTTCGTGGTCCTTGTACTTGATCCGCAGGTCATCGAGCATGTGTCCGACGGCGAAGAGTGCGACTTCCTTGTCGAGCTCTTCGATCTTGCTCGCCGCATCCTTCTCCATCTTGCGCGACTTGGCGAGCACCTGCTGGATCATGTCCTGGAGCTTGTCGCTGCGGAGTTGGATGTCCTTCTTCACGTCGTCCGGCAGCCTCTCAAACTCCTCGCGGGAGAGCGGCTTGCCGCGCATGATCGGCACGGTCACTATGCCGATTTGTGTCATCTCGATGGCGAGGTCCATCTGCTCGGCCTGCTTCTGCAGATCGTTGAGCATGCGGGTCCGCTCCTGCTGAACCTCGTTCAATATGTCGTTCCTGCGCTTCTCGTAGTTCTCGCTCTCGAACGCCCGCGGGATCTCGGTCTTGGCCGTCTCCACGAGTTCGTTCATGTCCTTGACGAGCCCGCAGCCCATTCCCGGGGGCAGGATGATCGAATTCGGCTTGTCAGGCTCCTTGAAGTTGTTCACGTAGCAGAGATCGTTCGGGACGGGCTCGTTCTTGGCCTGTTCCTTCAGGAATGCCCGCACGGTGGAGTTCTTTCCCGTACCCGTAGGCCCGGCGACATAGAGGTTGAACCCGCTGGTCTTTATGTCGAACCCGAAGTTCAGGGCACTGACGCCTCTGTCCTGGCCGACCGTGCCCTGGAGTGGGTCAAGCTCATCCGTTGTCTCGAACTTGAACTGATCCGGATCGCAGTAGTTACGCAGTTGATCCGCCGCCAGCTCCTCATGCTGCACCGCCATCGTCTGCACCTCCCACATTGTCTCGCGCGGCCGCGGCGTCCGCGCCGTTGGAAGGTTACCCGCGCTTCTACCGTGCAAAACGGAAGGGCGGCACGCATGTGCGCCAGGTGGGCAGTTGGTGGCGTGAGCGGGCTGTTTTGGCTCACTGGCGCAGGGGTAATCCACTATGAAGCAGGTCTGTCGAGTATCGACGCAACCGCCGATGCCAATGGAGAATCCCCGATGCGCCGACTGCGCACTCCTCTGATAATAGCGCTGATCGTCCTCGCGATATTGGCGGCTATGGTGATATGGTGGGCATCCCGGAGGCTGGCGCCCGGGGTCACCGATCTGGATGCATATATCGATGCGCAGCTCGAGCAGGAATTGAACCGAGAGGTCGAGGTCGGATCGGCAAGGATCGTGTCCCGAAGCCGCATCGTCATCACGGGGCTCAGGGTCGCCCAAGGGGACTCCTTCGATGATGGGACGCTCTTCACCGCCCGAAGAGTCATCGCCGATGTCGATCTGCTACGCGTCTTGACCGGTCGGGGGTCGGTGCTCGGGAACATCAGCGGCGTCACTTTCGTCGATCCGAGCCTCGTCCTCATCCGCGACAGGGCGGGCGAGTGGAACATCCGGGACCTCCTCGAGCGGCCTCCCGGACCGCCGGCCGACCGGTTCGACGGCATCGTTCGGATCGAGAACGGCCAACTGACAGTGCGGGACTTCGCATCGCTCCTCCGCGCACAGCCGGCGGTCAACACCATCGCATCGATGAACGGAAGCCTCGACTTCCGGCCGAACGACGCGGTGCGGATCGACCTGAGAGGCCGAGGGGTGCAGGAGCGGATCGGCGAGATCAGCCTGCGCGGTCCGCTCGCACAGGGAGCGCCGGAACTCACCGATATCAGAGCGAGAGTCACAGGGGCGGACGCCGGCTACTGGCTGGACTACTTCTCGACGATCCGCTCCTGGACGCTTCGAGGTGGGACGCTCAACGGCGATGCGGTGATCACTCAGGCCGCGGATGAGCGCCTGGTTGTCAGGGGCACGGCTACGGTAGCGGATGGAGTCATCACCAGCCGATACCTGGTAGTCCCGCTCACACAGCTATCGGCGCGGACCTCGTTCGTCGGGACCGACATCACCATCGACGCCAGCGCGCGGCTTCGCGAGTCACCGCTGAACGTGAGGGGGACGATCGCGGCCGACGATACCCTCGATCTGCTCGTGACATCGGACAGGCTCGACCCACTTACCCTCCAGCAGGCGGTCCGCGATCTGCCGACGGCGCCGAACTCCCGCTGGCCGACACCGATGTCGCTCCGAGCAAGAGTATTCGGGACGACCGATGAGCCGCGCGTTCGTGCGACGGCGTCCATACCGAGCGCGGTGGTCTATGGACAGCCGGCGACGAACATCACGGCATCCGCCACATACTCCGACAGGGTAATCAGGATCAGCGACCTCCGGGCCGAACTTGCGCAGGGAACGGGGAGGTTCACCGCCGTCGTGCGCCTGGCGACCGGGCGGACCACCGTGAACGGCACGCTCAACAACGTCCGGATCGAGCAGCTTCCGATCCTATCGGGCGTCCGCGTCACCGGCATCACCGACGCCACCATCTCTCTGGACTGGCTGCGAGGCATCCGGTCGGGCAACGTGGTCGCACAAGTCAGGTCGGGGCGCGTCAGCGACTTCAGCTTCAACCGCGCGGACCTCCGGGCGTCGTTCACCGGCCTGCGGTCGGCCGATGGAGTCGTGCAGTTCACCGGAGGGTCGCTCGCGAACGTACCGGTCAGATCGACCCGCGCCAACCTCGCTCTACGAGGGAACGTAATCACCGTGTCGCAGGGAGTAGTCGAGACGGCCCGTGGAATCATCCGCACGTCGGGCATGGTGACGACCGCGGGCGCGCTCAACCTCGCAGTGAACGCGACCGGCGTCGATCTGCAGGCGCTGCTCGGTCCTCTCGGCTACGAGGAGGCGACGGGCATCGCGTCCTTTGATGGGCGGCTGACCGGCTCGATAGCATCACCACTGCTGACAGGCACGCTGACGGCCCGCAACGGCCGCCTCCAGCAGATCACCTTCGACTTCCTGAGGGCGCGGATCACCGCCACGCCGCAGTACGTGCTTCTCACGGATGCCACCATCATTCAGGAGGGAGCGACGGTCGCCACCACAGGCGTCGTTCGGATAGCGAGAGGCGCCGCTCCGCAGTTCGACTTGAGAGTCATTTCACGGCGGATGAATGTCTCCCAACTGATCCGGCTGATCGGCCTACCGATAGAGGCGTCTGGGATCGCTGACGTGGACCTGCGGATCACCGGCGCTCCGCCGAACCTGCGCTTCAGCGGAACGGTCGCGGTGACCGATGCAGTCATCGCCGGCTTCGATGTCGATTCGGCGCGGATCACGCTCCGCACGGTGGACGGGCGCACGGTGATCGATCAGCTCGTGGCAACCAGAGACAGCATGAGGCTGATCGGCAGCGGCTCCATCGGCCCGCAGGGACAGTTGAGCATCGCCTTCCGAGGGGAGAACCTTGACCTGAACCTGCTCAACCGCGCGCTCTCGCCATACGTGGTGTTGAGCGGACCGATGGACGTCACCGGGACGGTAGCGGGGACTCTGTCGAGGCCGACGCTTCGCGGCGATCTCACCGCTTCGACGCCGACCGTCAATCAGGTGCCGTTCGATCGGCTCACGGGAGGTCTCCGATGGGACGGGACCACGCTCTCCCTCGTGGACGCATCCCTGACACGCGAGGATGTCCTCTACCGCATCCCGTATCTGCGCCTCAATACGCGGCTCGATGCCGCCGCGCTGGCGACGACTCTCACAAACGCGAGATTGGAGCGCGTGCTGGAATTGCTCCGGAACTCGCCGTACCTGCAGACTCCCGAAGGCGAGGCGCTCAGGGACGCGCTCGCCACCATCCCGCCGAACACGGCCGGTGACATCAACGCGGCGCTCAATCTCTCAGGCCCGATAGGCGACATCTCCGGATCGGGAAGCGTCACCGGAACGAACATCGTCCTCGGCCCCCAGCAGATCGAGAGCCTGAACCTCGGATTCGTGGCTCAGCGATCGGTCCTTCGGCTCAGCGAACTGGGCATCCGGTCGCCGGGCGTCGATATGGAGGCATCGGCCCAATTCGTTGCAGGGGAACCGACGTCCCTTAGCGCCGATATCAGGGATACGCAGATTGCGCCGCTCCTGATGTTGATCGAGAACCTGCCTTTCCTGCCGGTCTTCGAGTTCGGTGAGAGCCTGGTTGCGACCGCGCAGTCGATTCCCAGGCCGGTATCGGGAACCATGGATGCCTCAGTCTTGGTGACCAACGTACAGTCCGGACCGACGGGAACGGTCAATGTGGTCGTCAGCGACCTCATCCTGGAGGAGCAGGAGATCGGCACGTTCACCGCGGACGCCCGGCTGATCGACGGAACGCCGTTCGTCGAGAGGTTTGAGTTGACCGGACCGCTCACGACCGCGTCTCTCCAGGGCAGTATCGGTCCCGACCAGATGGTATCGCTCACCGGACGCGCAGAGGACCTGTCGCTCTCGCTGCTCGGGCCGTTGGTCGGCGCGCCTGATCTCTCCGGGACTCTGGACATCGACCTTCGGGTCAGCGGTCCACTCGGCAGTCCGACGGTCATGGCCTCGCTGACAGCCATTGACGTGAGCACCGATGGGGTGAGCTTCCAGTCGGTGGTTGTACCAAGTCTCGTGATACAGCAAGGAAGTCTGGATGCGCCGCAGATTATTGCGACCACCGGCCGGGGAGAGATACTCGTATCGGCATCACTGCCGTTCACTTGGGGAATACCGATGATCCCCAGGGACGAGCCGATAGACGTCCAGATCACCATCCCGACTCAGGATCTCGCCGAACTGCCGCAGTTCATGCCGATGGTGCAATCGGCGAGCGGCACGCTCACCGTGAATGTGGCGGTCTCGGGCACCATCGCAGACCCTGAAACGAGCGGAAGCCTGGTGATCCGGGACGGCGCGCTGAACGCGCAGCGCTTCAACAACGACTTCACGGATCTGCAGGTAGACGCGACGTTCACCGGCTCCACGCTGCAGATCAACCGGTTCACCGGAGCATCGTCATTAGGCGGCACATTCGAGGTCACGGGAGCGGTCGAACTGCCGTCGCTGAATCGCGCGGTGATCGACGCGACCTTCGCAGCGGACAGCCTGAGACTCTCGTTCGACAATCTCACAGGAGTCTACGAGGAAGAGATCGCGATGACGGTTACCGGTCTGCTGAGCATCACGGAGAGCCTCCGGACGCCCCTGATCGCCGGAGACCTGGTCGTGAGCGATGCGTTGATCGAGGTACCGGCCGGCGAGTTCCCCACGCCTGGACTCCCTCCCGGCATGATCGGCCCGAATCCTCGGTTCGACGTCACGCTCAACCTTGCCTCGAACGTGTGGATAGAGAGAGGGCCGATCGAGGTCCAGGTGGTCGGTCCGGTATCGATAGCGGGGACTCTGACGCAGCCGGACATCGTCGGTACCGTAGCGCTCACGGACGGCTCTCTGCGGTATCCGGGACGAACCTTCACATTGGCGCCGGGAGGGTCCGCCACGTTTGTCTGGCAGGCGCCGGAGCCGCCGAGCATCGCAGTGGACCTGAGGATGACCACCCGCGTGCTGGCGCCGTCCCCGTTCTTCACCAGATTCGCGCGCTACACGATATTCCTGGATATCAGCGGGACCATCGACAACCTGGTCATCAATGTGTCCAGTTCACCCCCAGGCCTCACTGAGACGGAGGCGTTGGCACTCATCTTCAGGCAGGCGGAGATCGAGGCGCTGCTCACCGGCGTCACTCTGTCCGAGATAGTCCAACGGCAGCTGGCTGAGACCCTGCTCGGCCTGGCGCTGCCGGGAATCTTCGAAGGGATCGAACTCGGACCGTTCACGATCGGCCTCGAACCGGGGATCGCGGTACCGCTCCAGGCGTGGATATCGCTGCAGATAACGGACCAGCTCGCCTTCAGCTATCTCCGAACGTTGATCTCCGGCGACCCGTATGATATTCTGGAACTGAGCTACCTGATCAGTCCGCAGTATGCCTTCTCCTTTCAGATCCAGGATAATGAGGAGGCGCTGTACCTGCTGCAGGCGGGCTGGCGATTCTAGCGTTCGCGTGCTAGCAGGACAAATGCCGACTAACGTCGAAATCTGAGCCAAGCTGTAGAGTAGCCGTGCGCTGGTTCAGCGCAGAGTACCACTCCGCTCCATGACAGGAGGGATCTACCAATGACGGCTGAAGCACAATCCCCCCGCGATCAGGGTCTCGAGCTCCTGCGGCAGGGCCTCGCAGAGCAGAGCATCGACGCGTTTCTCCAGGCGATCGAGGACGACCCATCCGATCCCCAGATCTATCTCTACCTCGGCCTTGCCTACTACAAGGTGGGCGACACCGAGAAGATGATAGAGATCCTGGAAAAGGCGGCCGATATCGCGCCTACGTCACCGCAGGTCCACTACAACCTGGGAGTCGCGTATCAGAAATCGCACAACGCGACGCTCGCCAAGGACCAGTACCTGCTCGCGCTGGGATTCGACCCGAACTACGCCGTCGCCAAGCAGGCGCTCGATAGTCTGATGGCGGCATCCTCGGATGGACAGACCATGCAGGACGGCGGCGAGGAGTCCTGATCCGACGATCCGGTATCCAGTCCCACCGCAAGCCCGGAACGCACCACGGAGACGGGCATAGCGCGTTGTCGTGTCTCCGACATTGCTGAAACCTTCGATTGCATGCCGGCACACACCGATCTCCCCTAGAACGAGTATCCCAACTCGCCGTGCTGGGTGATGTCGAGACCGGACTCCTCTTCCTCGTGGGTCACGCGCAAGTCGGAGAAGACACCGGTTACCTTGAGCAGGATGAACGTCAGCACGAATGAGTACGCGAAGACAGCGGCGATGGCGATCAACTGCTTGATCAGGAGCGGGGCGTTCCCGTGGAGCAAGCCGTCAGCCCCGGCCGAGTTGATCGTCACGGTGGCGAAGATGCCTGTCGCGATTGCGCCCCATGTACCCCCTACTCCGTGTATGCCGAAGACATCGAGCGAGTCGTCGTACCCGAGCTTCCCCTTCATGACGATCGCGAAGTAGCACAGCACGCTGACCACTCCGCCGATAGCTATAGCAGCGAGCGGGCCGACGAAACCGGACCCCGGAGTGATCGCCACGAGTCCGGCGACCGCTCCACTCGCCGACCCGAGCGCGGTCGGCTTACCCCGATGCCACCACTCGACCAGCGTCCAGGAGAGAGCAGCGGCGCCAGCGGCGGTGTTTGTCACGACGAAGGCGCTTGCGGCGAGGCCGTTGGCGGCGAGCGCGCTGCCGGCGTTGAAGCCGAACCACCCGAACCAGAGGAGCGCCGTGCCGATGATCGTCATGGTCACGTTGTGCGGCATCATATCGTCCTTGCCATAGCCCTTCCGCCGACCGATAACTAGGGCGCATGTGAGCGCCGCAATCCCCGAGCAGATGTGGACGACCGTCCCACCGGCGAAATCGAGCGCGCCGAGTTCCCTGAGCCATCCGCCGGGCGCCCACACCCAATGACAGACCGGATCGTAGACGAGGGTCGCCCAGAGCGGCGTGAAGATGAGGAACGCCTTGAACCGCATCCGCTCGGCAAAGGCTCCGGTGATGAGCGCCGGAGTGATAACCGCGAACATCATCTGGAAGATCATGAACGCCTGGTGAGGGATCGTGGCGGAATACGTCGCGTTCGGCTCGAGTCCGACGCCTCGCAGGCCGGCCCAGTCCAGGCTGCCGATGAAGTGCCACTTGTCGGGCCCGAATGCCAGCGTGTACCCGATGAGCACCCACTGGACGCCGACAACACCGATCAGGATGAAGCTCTGCAGGACCGTCGCCAGCACGTTCTTCCTGCGCACCATTCCTCCGTAGAAAAGCCCGAGGCCGGGAGTCATCAGCATCACCAGAGCCGTGGACATCAGCACCCATGCGGTGTCGCCGGGATCGATCGATGAGGAACCCGCCGCATGAGCCGGGACGGCTGCCATGGCAAGCGCAGCCACTGGGATGAGTCTTCCAGGGAATCGCATCTGCGCACCTCCGTAGTGTGATCTTGCTGTTGACAGTCTACGCCCCGGAGGTTTCCATGCGGTTTCGGAGATGTTAAATCGGTGTTTCGTCTTGGGAGTGCGGAAGCGCAGCTTCCGCACTGCATCGTGACGCAAGCCAAGGCCGAAGCTCCGTCCAGAGACTTCGCTTCCGCAGTCCATATCACCCCTTGATCCGGTCGAGGAAGAAGCGGAAGAAGCGGTTCACATCGACTTCGGTGCAGATACGAGCGTTCGGCGGCTTGTGGATGACCGGATTCGGGCGGAGATCGCTGACCGTCATGCCGAGAGTCGCCGTTCCCTCCGTCTCGATCTCCACATGGCCCTCCTGCATCCCGACGAACGACTCGTCGATGGCGACTCCGATGGCAAGCGGATCGTGCAGGTAGCAGCCGGGGAAGCCTTCGGTCTCCATGTGGTACTCGATGTACCCGCGCGTGAGGTCGGCGAGGAACTGCGAGAGCCTGGTACCCAACGGGCGGACCTCACGCACGACATGCCCCATCTCGAGGCAGACCTGCTCGGTCACGTCTAGCGGAACGAAGATCAGAGGGATGCCCGACTCGACCACGACCTGCGCGGCGTGCGGGTCAACGTAGATGTTGAACTCCGAGGTAGCGGTGGTGTTGCCGTAGGTGCGGAACGCGCCGCCCATGATGATGATCCGCTCGTACCGCCTCATGCGCTCGGGATCGGAGAGTATCGCCTTCGCAACGTTGGTCAGCGGCCCGATAGCAACCAGCGTGACATCCCCGTCGGCGATCCGGGGGAGCAGTTGGGCAGCCGGCGTAGGGTCGGGCGAGGTCGCCGGTCGCGCGTACCTCAGGATGCCGGTCTCGTCCATGAGCGAGTGGAGTCCGCCGAGCCCGTCGATGCCGTGCACCTCCGGGGCGGTGAAGAGCGGCCTGACGAGCGGGTCGACCTCGCCCTTCGCCACGATCGGCATGCGTTCCGGCCGAAGAATGTCGAGGATGCGCAGGACGTTTTCGGTGCAGAGATCTACGTGGACGTTGCCGCTGACGGTGGTGATCGCCTCGACCTGGAGTTCGGGCGAGCGCATGGCGAAGATGATCGCGAGGGCGTCGTCAACGCCGGCATCGGTGTCTATGACGATCCGCTTCGGAGATACTGCCATCTCTGCCCCGCAACTCAAACGACCGCCCGACACGGCGATCCGCTTGCCGATGCTGATGGCGGAATCCGCATTCCGTCAGCGTTTTGTGGCGACACCAACGGAACGGGACAGCGCTCGTTCCCTACCGGGTTAGGGTTGATCGCCGAGGGCCTTTTCGGCCCAGAACTTGTTGGTGCGATAGAGGCTCTCGAACGTGCCGGCATCGCTCCAGAAGCCCTCGAGCTCCACGTAATCCAGCTCGCCGTCGTTGATATAGAGGTTGTTGACGTCGGTGATTTCCAACTCCCCGCGGCCCGACGGGCGGCACTTGCGTATGTAGTCGAAGACCTTGTTGTCGTAGATGTAGAGGCCGGTTACGGCGTAGTTCGACTTAGGCTCCTTCGGCTTCTCCTCGATGGCGACGATCTTGCCGCCGTCAAACACGGGCACCCCGAAGCGCTCCGGGTCCGGAACGGGCTTGAGGAAAAGCCGAGCGCCGCGCTCGAAACTCCGGACCGCCGGACCGATATCCGCGTCCGTGGTGTTGTCGCCGAGTATGACGGTAATGCTCTCACCGTCGGCAAAGTCCTCACAGAGACTGAGCGCCTCCGCGATCCCGCCTTCCTTGACCTGGTACGCGTACTCCAGATGCTTGATGCCCAGTTCGTGACCGTTCTGAAGCACCGAGAGGAAATGCCCGGCATGCGGACCGCCTGTGACGACGATGACCTCACGGATTCCCGCGGAGACGAGCGTCTGGATGGGATAGTAGATCATCGGCCTGTCGTAGACCGGGAGAAGATGCTTGTTCGTGGCGTGAGTAAGCGGGTACAGTCGCGTTCCCAGCCCGCCGGCGAGGACTACACCTTTCATGGCTCTGCGTTAACCTCCTGCCACTTACAAGTGGCACCTCACAATTATAGCTGCCGTCGATGCCGTCGTCAATACGGGGAATATTGCACGGATCGCCGACAGACCATCAGGCTACCCTGCTCTCGTCCTGCATCTTATTATCGGGAGATTCCGCACCCGTCTCCAATGCAGCTTGTCCGGGACGGTACCAAAGTCGTCTGAAGTACCGGATTCCCAGCCACCCGAGGGCCATCGCGATGATCCCGAGTACCCCGGCCTCGGGTCCGAACGCGCCGCCGGTCCAGACCACCGGCCCGCTGGGATTGTGCATGAGCCATGCGGGCAGATCGATGCCGCTTACCGGGAAACCAAATATCGGCCCGAGCGCGAAGTTCCAACTGAAATGGAATCCGATAGGCAGCCAGAGACGCTCCGTCGCCAGGTAACCGTAGCCGAGGATCAGCCCCGCCGCCAGTGTACCTCCAAGAGCGGACAGGTCGGCCTCTGGGTTCATCAGGTGGAGCACGCCGAACAGGAGCGAGCTTACCACAAGGGCGGCAACAGCGCCGTATCCATCGCGCAGGTTCTGCAGGATGTAGCCCCTGACAGCCACCTCCTCCGTGACGGCGATTCCTGCCATTACCACGAGCGTCTGCAGGAGCGCCAGCGCGATGGTCGCCGGAGAACGGAGGAACAGCGATCCCGTGATATCCACCCAGCCCAGCGCAAGCGCGGTGAGGAACACGATGCCCACCAGCGCCGGACCGAGCAGCACACCAAACCCCAGTTCGGCCATCCACGATCCCTGCCGGCTCAGGCCCAGGGTCATGACCGGCCTCTGATCCATGTACTTCACGAATGCCAGGGTCAGCAGGATAGTCGCCATGGCATTCGGAATGGCAACCACGGCCAGGAAGGTCAGATCGGTAGGCTTGCGGTCGGAGACGAACGGGAAGACCAGGGATGAGGCAATCGACATGCCTATCCACCAGATGATCAGGTAGCCGAATATGCGTCCGATGGGCGCCAGCGCGGTTCCGGCAGGACCCTCAGGTGGCACGTGATCGTTCTGCGTAGGTTCGTCCAGGTCTGTCACGGTTTGCATACCTTGCACGGCTCGTAACCTGCGGCAACCGCCTCCTCCCGAGTGGCAAACCGCACCTGGTTCTTCTCGACGGGCAGGTGTCGACAGGTCATCCGATGCAACTTCTTGCTCGACTTGTTGCCGATGTAGTCGCCGGTTCCATCCGCGCCGGGCTTGGTGAGCAGACTCTGCCAGACGTCGGCCAGGCTGTTCGATGCGAGCGAGAAGACGGCAGACGGTACCTCCTCCGCCTTCTTGCCGCCATCAGACAGCTTCTTCGCCTCACCTCGCGCCTTGGTCGAGGTATCCAGGGCGAACCGCGCCGGGTCGGCCACCCGCTGGAACTTGTCGAAGTCGGCCTTCAACGTCGAGCAGAGAGAGTCGAGCTTCTGCTCGAAAGCAGGGCGTGCGTCACTATCGAAAGCGGCCTTATCGGTCCGATACGGCTGGCATATCGCAATCACGCACCGAGCGATTCGGCCGAGTTCAACCTTCAAGTCGGCTGCGGACTTCCCCGCGTCCACTGCTTTCCGTACCCCGTTGAAGGTCTCGGCAAACGCTTTGCGGGCGACTTCGTCCTCTTTCGAGGCATAGCCGAATCGGTCGTCAGGCTTATCGGTCTCCGGCTTGGCGGCCGCGGTAATATCCTTGCGGAGGATAGTGAGCTGAGTCTTGAGATCGGAGGGCAGGAAGCTGATCGCCTTGACGATCACCGCTTCGGAGAAATCAGCCGGCTTCGTATTCTTCGCCGGTTGCTCAGCGCCGAGCACAGCGCCGGTAAACGTGAAAAGCAATGTAAGAAGAAGCAGAAATCTACTTTCCATCTTCATCACCCTGCTTCATTTTGAGCATGCGGGCGTAAACCTCCTTCTTTGGCAACGAATAAAGCGCGGTAACATGCCGGACAGCGTCCCGTTCGGACATGCCCTCGCTGAGGAAGCGCTTCAGAGACTCTTCCACCTGATCAACCGAGATCTCGGGGACAACAGCCGTCGCACCCTCTATCATGAACGTGATCTCGCCCTTCAGCCTCGAACCACTGAAGTGCTCGATGGCGGTGCTCAATGTGCCTCGGTACACCTCCTCGAACTTCTTGGTGGCCTCGCGCACGACGGCCGTTCTGCGATCGCCCAATACTTCCATCGCGGTCCTCAGGGTAGCGACCAGGCGGAGTGGCGACTCGTAGAACACCATCGTGCGAATCTCATTCCTGAGCGACTCGAAGAACGTGCGCCTCTCGTACGGTGATCTGGGCGGAAAGCCGTCGAACGTGAACCTGCGCGTCGAGAGCCCGGAGACGACGAGGGAGGTGATGACGGCGCTCGGCCCGGGGATCGAGACTACGGGAATATCATGCTCGATGCAGAGGGCAATCAGTTCGTGGCCGGGATCGGAGATGCCCGGAGTACCTGCGTCCGACACCATGGCGATGTTCTTCCCCTCCTGCAGGTCATCGAGGAGCCTCTCAGCTTTGCGGCCCAGACTGTGCTGGTGATAGGGAGTCATCGGAGTGCTGATGTCGTAGTGACTCAGAAGCTTGCGGGTGACACGGGTGTCCTCGGCCGCGATGAGATCGACCTCCCTGAGCGTACTGAGGGCGCGGAGGGTGATATCAGCCAGGTTGCCGATCGGGGTTGCTACAAGGTAGAGTGTGCCGGACATGGTCGCCTCGCAAGGAATGCTGGATATGAGTTACCCTATACGTGCGGAAGGCGAAGCACGTATGCTCCGCCCTCCGGATTGCGTATTCTGCTCTATGTGTCTGCGCTCAGAGGACGGTTACTCTCCGCCGGCCGGAATGCGGATCGGCTCGGTGGTGACAGTGCCCGTACCGCTCTGGCCCTGCTCCTTGTTGTAGTCGTCGATCCACTTCTGCTCCGCGGCTGCCAGATCGGAGAGCTTCATCTCCTTGTACATGTCGCGGATCTGCTCGTGAGCCTGCACCTCGTTGTAGGCATTCTCAGATGCGAGCTGCAGATGCTCCTTGGCCGACTCAGGATCCTTGGCATCGATAGCAGCGCGAGCGGCGGAGATACGGAGACCGACATCCTCGGTGTAGACCAACGCCGTATCAAGAGCCTCTCTAGCCAGCTTCTCGTACTTCCCCTTCTCCTCGGCGGTAACGCCAAAGAGCGGGGAGGACTTCAGCATGCCGTAGAGCATGGCAACCTGGACGTTGCATCGGGCCTGGAGGCCGGTGTCATCGTCGGCGCCGACCAGGGCTTCCTGATAGAGCTTGATGACCTTCTCGATCTCTTTCTTGCGCGCCGTCTCGGACATTGCCATCATATTCTGATAGGCATCCCTGAAGGCTGCATAGGCCTTGAGCTCAGGGTCGAAGATCTCGAGCTTGAGCTCCTTGCGAATCTTGGTGTAGAAGTCGGACTTCGCCATCTCGCGCTGCTCTGTGGCGAACTGGTCCATGTACTCTTTCTTCTTCTTGCCCAGGTCTGAAGGCAGATTGCGGACCACTCCGTCGGACTTGAGGATCACGTACCCCTGTTCCGTCTTGATCGGATCGCTGATCTCGCCGGCCTTGAGCTTGAAGGCCGCTTCCCTCAACTCGGGCTCGATATGTCCCCTGCGAACAGAGCCCCGGACACCGCCGAACGCCTTGTACATGTCGTCGGAGGACAGCTTGGCGATAGCCGCGAAGTCGTCACCCTTCCGGAGTTTGGCAACGATCTCCTCGGCGCGCTTCTTCGCCTGCTCATCGGAACGCTTGCCGGTGGAAGCGATGGTCATCTGCGCGAGCTTGGCCTCATCGAAGCTCTCCTCGAGAGCCTTGTCGTTGACTACCACGGAATCCTCGATCTTCTTGTCGAGCTTCTCGAGCATGATGGACTTGCGGATCTGATCGGAGACGGCTTCCATCTCCTTCCTGATCTGCTTGCGCTTCTTCTCTATGGTCATGCCCGGCTCTATCTTGGCGAGCTGGGCCGCGAAGACGGCATCGGTCTTCTTTTTCTTGCCGCTCAGCGCCTGCTCCCTGAGCGACTTCATCTGCATGTCGGTGTATTCGTCGATCTTCTTCCTGAGGTCCTTGCCGGAGACGCGAACGCCTTCCTTCTTCGCGGCCTGGACCCTCATCATCTCCCCGACCATCTGGTCGAAGATCTTCCAGCGAAGCTGAGTCTCCATGGACGGTCCGATCGGGCCGGCCATTTCATACTGCTGCATCTGTCTCTGCAACAGATCGAGGTAATCCTTCCACAACAGCTTCTCGCCGTTGACCTTGGCAAGGACTCCGGTCTCCTGCCTGCCGCCCTGACCTGTAACTGCCCTGCCCGGGCCGATGGTCATTGCGATGAAACCTACCGCGAACGCCACAGCGAGAGCGATGACCAAGCCCTTCAGGTACTTGGACATCTTGTTCCGCATTCCGATTATCGACATCAACGTCCTCCAAACGGTGAAATTCCACTACGAAAGAGAAGCCGCCGAAGGCCTCTCGTATATACAACTAGTACGCTATTCGCCGTCGAAACGTCACAGAGCGCCGAGCATTTCGTTCAGCGCGGCGAGACATACCCGCGAGCCGTCCTCCGAGCTGCCGCCGGGCTTGAAATGCGTCTCCAGCGAGATGTAACCGTCGTATCCATCGGCCTTCAGCGCTCGGAACTGGCCGGCGTAATCGATCTCGCCGTCCCCTATCCGGACGAAGCTCACCTTGCCGTTCTCGTCTCGGACCGCATCCTTCACGTGAACGTGGATGAGATACGGCTTCATCGCCTCGTACCCGACGGGGAACGGGTCCTCGCCGGCACAGAAGGCATTGCCCGGGTCCCACACGACCTTCAGGCCGGGGGAGTTCACGGCGGCGACAACTCTGGCGGTCTCGACGCCCGTGCCCAGGTAGCACGCATGCTCATTCTCCAAGCCGAGGATCACTCCCGCCTCGGCGGCGCGGGCCGCGGGCTCCTGGAACGCTTCGATGATCCGACGCTCTATATCATCGGTCAGCTCGCCCCGTTTCCAGAAGGCAAAAGCGCGAATATAGCGGGTGTCGAAGATATCGCAGAGGCGGATACACTTCTCCAGAAGAGCCCTCTGGTCCTCCATGCTTCTCTCTCGCGCGCCGTGCGTCATACCTGTGACCGTCTGGGAATCGAACAGGTCGCACTTGAAGAACGGGGAAGCGATGCACGAAACACTGACTCCACGATCGACAATCAGCTTCTTCGCCCGCTGGATGCCGTCATCATCGAGATCGACGAGATTCGAATCCCACAGGCATCGGAGCTCGGCGCCCCTGACGTCATACTCCGCCATTACGTCGAGAGCATGCTCGAAATCCTGCGAGATCTCGTCGGTGATTACGGAAAGTTTCACGGTTGCCCTCCGGTGACAAATTCAGCCACATACTATAGTAACTGCTTGGTTTTGTCAAGTTGGCGCGGTGGACTGTCGTGCTCTCCCTGTGCTATACTACGGCCTGGAACCATGGCTCGATCAATGCTAATCGGATACTGGGGAGTACCTCCCAGGCACGTGATAGACCGGTACAGGCGTAAGCACCCGTTCGACGAGTTTGTGGACCTGGACCTGGACTTGAGCGCACCTCCGAGCGGCCTCGTGCCCGACGCTTTCTGCCAGATCATCACCAACATCGTGGACAACGCAGTGCACCTCCGGGACGACCTGCGGCTCATCATCGGCGCGGTCGGTGAGGACAAGTGCGACGGCGGACGGTTTGCGGCGCTCATCCTTGAGGACCTCGGGTTCGAGGTGATCGAGACGCGCAACCCGGCGACCGAGCGCAAGCCGATCAGCATCTGCACGACCGACATGCCGCTGGCGGAGAAGATCAACCGGATCACCCACTCCGTGGTCGTGCGAAACCGGAAGCGCTTCAAGTGGGTCGAGCCCACGCATGGATTCTGGGGCGTTCCGCCGCACGATTTCGAGTTGCTCAGCCTCTTCCCGAGCACAACACACGTTTACGGCTGGACGAGATGCGTCGAGGCGGAAGTGCCGGCCGACCTCAGCCTGGAGTTGGAGGTCGATGCCCACGTGCCGACGGTGTTCTACGCGCAGTCGTTCTGCGCGAAGAACGCGCTGGCCAAGCACCTGGCGGAGAAGTATCACGGATTGTACATAGATTGTGACGGCCCCGTGACCAACAGCGTACTAGCCAAGGTCGCGGCGTTCATCAAGTTGAGATAGGATTTCATGTAGGAGCGGCTTCCCAGCCGCGAAACCACCCATCGCGGCTGGGAAGCCGCTCCTACAACGTGTTCAAGCATATCATGCCGATGCCCACCATTATCGCCGACTGCGGAAGCTCCTGGAGCAAGATCAGGAACCTGGACGTGAACGAAGTCCTTATCGTGCCGACACGCCAGGTGCTGGCCGACGAGTCGATCCGCTTCGACGTCGCTACGGGACACCTCGCTCGAAGCCGCACGGACCGCTACGAGAACGAGCTGGTCGCACTCGCCCAGGGGAGCCTCAAGCTGGTCCAAGAGGACGACTTCACCGTGGTCGATATCGGCAGCCGCGACACGAAGTTTGTCCGGTTCACCAATCGCAAGCTCGACAAGCTGGACTGGAACCAGGCGTGCGGCGCGACGACGGGATTCACGCTCGAACTGCTGGGCAAATACTACGATGTGGACTACGGCAAGCTGCCGGTCTCGGATCAGCGGCTGCCGGTGACCTGCGGGGTCTTCGCCATCGAAAGGATCTTCGACTCGATCATCCAGGGAGACTCGGCTCAGGAGGCGCTGGCGGCCTTCGTTCACGGCGTCGCGTTCAACGTCCACACGTTCGCGCAGAAGCCTGACCGGCTCTATGTGTCCGGCGGGCTGTGCGCCAATCGCTGCTTCCTGGACAGCCTGTGGAAGTACTGCGAGGTCATTCCCCTCGGCCGTGAGGTCCTGCTTGAGGGGTTGTACTAGCGTCCCACCGTAGGAGCAGCTTCCAGCTGCGATCAAACCGTGTAGGAGCAGCTTCTAGCTGCGATCGCGGCTAGGAAGCCGCTCCTACAATACGCTGGTTCATCGTGGCTGGAAGCCGCTCCTACGATGCGCCTGTTGATCGCGGCTGGGAAGCCGCCCTACAATACGCCAGGTAATCGCGGCTGGGAAGCCGCTCCTACAACGTTGGTGCGGCGTGGCTAGCCCCTCACGATTGCGTCCGTCATGCGGGCTACCCTGGACATCTCCCTGACATCGTGGACTCGAACGATGTTCGCTCCGTTGGCGATGCTGAGCGCCATGGTAGCAGCCGTGCCCTCCACCCTCTCATTCGCGGGAAGGTCACCGAGCGCCTGGCCGATGAAACGCTTGCGAGATGCTCCGATCAGGATCGGCAGACCGAGCGTCTTGAAGTCGCCGAGCTTGCGGATGATCTCCATGTTGTGCTCGGCTGTCTTGGCGAACCCGATGCCCGGATCGATGATCAACATCTCCCGGGGAACGCCTGCCTCAACGCACAGCGCGATCCGCTCGCGGAAGCACGCCATCACCTCGGAGACGACATCCTCGTAGACCGCCTCCTGCTGCATCGTCTGAGGGCTGCCCCTCATGTGCATCATGACGGCCGGGCATTTCCGCTCGGCGACCAGCTCTCTCATCGCGGGGTCGGCGAGGCCGGTGATGTCGTTCACGATGTGCGCTCCGGCATCCAGAGCCGCCTGCGCGACCTCCGGCTTGTAAGTGTCCACCGAGATGAGCGCATCGATATCGGATGCCAGACGTTCGATCACCGGCAGGATGCGGGCCATCTCGTCCTGCGCAGACACCGGCTCCGCGCCCGGGCGGCTCGACTCACCGCCGATGTCGACGATGTCCGCCCCATCCGCAACCATTCGACGCGCGTGCTCCACAGCGGCGTCGGCGGTCGCGTGGAGTCCGCCGTCGGAGAAGGAATCGGGCGTGACGTTGAGGATGCCCATCACCACCGTGCGCTCGGCGATGAGGTCATAGAGCCGACGTATCGGTTCGGTCAGCGCCTCCTCGGGAGGCATGGGCAACGCCCCCCGCTTGAAGCTGTCGATGGCGTCTCGGATCTCGCGGGCGATCCGCTTCAGAGAGAACGGCTGGCCGTGGAGACCGGCGATCGCGCGGCGGAAGACCTTCTCGCTGCCCATGAGGATGACGTCGGACCGCTCGACCCTGCCCGTGATGCACTCTCGGTGGATCGCGGCGTCCCCACCCTTCGAGAGCATCTCCTCCTTGAGGATCAGCGCGGCCGGCGTGCGCACGCCCTCAATCTCGATGACATAGTGGACCGCCTTGGGAACCATCCGGACTGTGCCGGCCCATTCGGCCCCCACCCGCTCCATCATGGCCTCGAGGTCGGATGTGCGGCGCGTGGTATGTATGCGGACGTTATGCCTGTCGATGCGTTCCTGATCGGTCACCGGCCCGGGCTCCTGGCGTTCTGCCAATTCGAAGAGTCAAGTGATCGAGCGCTAGTGGTAGGATCGCTGCTTCCACTCGCTCCAGACATCGGACAGCTCGTCGAACTGGATCTGCTTCAGCATGTTCATGCCGGAGTAGCTGAGGTAGAATCCGCGCTCCAGGGCGGCGGACTCAGGATCGCGGGCCAGCTTGGCGCGGAATATGAAGTCCTCTACGGCGAGCATCACGATGTGACGGATCTGGAAGGAGTCGAGCGCCTCTATGGCCTGCTGAGCTCCCTCCGCCATCTCGTCATCGGGGTTCATCTCCAGCACGCGGGTGAACTCATGGATCGCGTTGCCCACATCGCCCTTCTGCTGGTAGAGCAGCGCCTTCTTGAAGTGGTTGGCCGGCGAACTCGGATCGAGGTTGATCATCTCGTTGGTGACCTGGAGCGCCCTCTCGATCATGTCCTTCTGGATATAGGCTATGCTCAGCACGTCGCGCGCGCTCAGGCTCTTCGGGCTCAGTCTGAGAAGAGCCTTGCTCTCCTCGATGCAGTCGTCGAAGCGGCCGGTCTCCAGCAGGATCTCGAGCAGTATCTCGCGCGCCTGAACGTCATTCGGCCTGCGCTTGATGGCTTTCCTCATGGCCTCTATCGCGAGGTCAGGCTTCCGCTGGCCACGATACAGATCAGCCAACTCGATGTAGACGTGGGTCTTGTCGCCGGTCGATCTCAGCGCCTTCCGGAGCGTGGCGACGGCGGCCTCGGAGTCGCCCATCCGGCGAAGATGCCTCGCGCGCTCCAGGTGGGCTTCCACGCCGGTTGCTCGCTTCCCGGTCTGGTCTGTCTCTTCTCTCATATGTAAATGCGCCTCCCCCGGGAACATGCAAAGGACTCATCGTCCTCATGCTCGCAGCAGGTCCGCATGCTCAGGGTGTTCCATCGTTTGCGAGGGAGATTCCCTCGCCTGCGCACGTTCAAACGCGCATGTTCACTTACTTATACGTGTGCGGCAGCTCTAGAGTTTGACGGGAGCGCCGGTCCGCGCGGATTCGTAGATGGCCAGGATGACCTCGACCGCCTTCCGCGCCTCCTCGCCGTTCACCATCGGCTCCCGGTCCTCATTGATGGCCGCCAGGAGGTCGGCTATCTGCATCTGGTGGCCGTCACCGGAGATGGCGGTCGGATCGGACGCGGCGTCGCCGATGTTGTCGGTCAACTGCTTGGCGATCTCGTCCTTGTCCTCGCCGGGGACATCCCAACTGACGATGTTCTCGCCGTCGATGCGGATCGAGCCGTTCTCGCCGTGAAGCTCCATGCGGTGGTTCAGTCCGGGAGTCACGCTCGTCGTGCCCTCAAGCGTGCCGAACGCGCCGTTTGCGAACTTGAATGAGGCTACGCACGTGTCCTCGACTTCGATCTTCCGCGCGAGGTGATCGGCAAACGCGAAGATCGTGTCGGGAGCGCCCATGATCCAGCGGAACAGGTCGATCAGGTGGACTCCCTGGTTCATCAGAGCGCCTCCGCCGTCGAGCGCCCATGTGCCGCGCCATCCCGCGCTATCGTAGTACTCCTGGCTGCGGAAGTACTTCAGGTAGGCCGAACCTAGTATGAGCTTGCCGAAGCGCTGCTCATCGACCGCCTGCTTGACCAACTGCCAGAGCCTCGACGTGCGCCGCTGGAAGATGCATGCCAGCTTGACGTTCGCATCGCGGCAAGCCTTGATCATAGCGTCCATGTGCTCGTGGGTCACGTCGAGCGGCTTCTCGCTCAGGACGTGCTTGCCTGCCTTCGCCGCCGCGATTGCGACCTCGTGGTGGTGACCGCTCGGCGTGCAGATCGAGATCACATCGATATCATCGCGAGCCAGCAGCTCGTTGAAGTCCTCATACACGTACTGCGCGCCGAACTCGTCTTTGATCTTCTCCGCCTTCGGAAGCTCGATATCACAAACGGCTATCAAGTCGGCGTTCGGGAGGTTCCTGACCGCTCTCGCGTGCCAGGGCGCGATCACTCCGCAGCCGATGATTCCATATCCAAACTTGTCTTTCATCAATCGCCCTCCGGGTTCTCTTGGAAATCCGATTCTGGTTTCTACGCCAGAAGGGGTTATTCCTTGTGGAAATGAGTAAGCAGTGAACGAGTATTCGCAGTCAGTCGAGCCAGGTCTCGAGTATCTGGGATTGCTTGAACCCGGCGATCTTGAGGTACTCCGGGGTCGCGCCTTCGAGGGCCATCCGGGGGATCGCGCCTATGACCTCGCTCTCGAGGACGTGGATGCCGTACTCCGCGGCCCGGTCGCGCACGTAGTCGAACGCGCGCCTGAGCGTCACGAGGTCGGGGCGAGTGAGGTTCATCGATACCTGGGCGATGGAGCGACTTGCCAACCAGACACCGATTGCCTTGACGCCGGTGAGCCCGGAATGCGCGGCTCGGGTCTCCCTTGCGATCTTCCCGGCGGCATCGATGTCCGCGCTGTCGAGGTTGACATTGTAGGCAACAAGCGGACCGCGCGCACCGACTACCGTCGCGCCGGCGGTCGGATGGATGCGGCACGGCCCGGCATCGGGTGCCCACTCCCCCTCGAGGCCGACCGCGCAGAGGCGTTCGAAGCCCCCACGCCGGATGTCCGCAAGGTTCGAGCGGTGAAGCAGCCTGGCGGACTGCTCGTAGAAGTAGACCGGGATTCCCAGAGATGCCAGATCTTCCCCGATGAGGTAGGAAGTATCGACGCACTCCTGCATGGTGATGCCTCTCAGCGGCGCCAGCGGAATCACGTCGGCGGCTCCGATGCGCGGGTGACCGCCGGCATGCTCGCGGAGGTCGATCCGTTCGACGGCGACAGACACCGCGGCCTGGATCGCCGATCTGACCGACTCCGCCCCACCCAGGATCGTGTAGACCGACCGATTGTGATCGACATCCGAGGAGTAGTCGATGAGGCGCACGCCCCCGACGGATCGGATCGCCTCGGCGATCGACTTGATAGTCTCGGGATCACGTCCCTCGCTGAAGTTCGGCACACACTGGATGATTTGCTGCACGGTTTTCCCCCGGGAGCGCGGATATCCTCGCCCGCCAGACAAAAAGGAAGCGGCCGTCCCGGTGAACGACCGCTTCCACTCTATCACACTCCGATTCGGTGTGTCTACGCCATGCCGGGCTCCAGCCGGGTCTTGCCTTCCGGAACTACGCCGTTCTTCGGCTCGTCCCCGGCGGCCGTCGGAGCCGCGGGAGTCCCGGAATCCTCGGTCTGGCGCTTCTCGCCGTACATGAGGATCTCGAACTCCTCGCGCTCGATGGTCTCCTTCTCAAGGAGTTCCTTGACGATGAGTTCCATCTTCTCTCTGTTCTCGATCAGGAGCTGTTCCGCCCGCTGATAGCTATCGTCTATGATCTTCTTGACCTCGCGGTCGATGGCTCTGGCTACGTCCTCGCTGTAGTTGCGATCTTCCATTATGTCGCGCCCGAGGAACGGGTTGCCGTGCCGCTTGCCCAGCGTGATCGGGCCGAGGTCTTCGCTCATACCGAACTCACAGACCATCGCGCGCGCAATCTCGCTCGCGCGGTCGAGGTCGCTGTTAGCGCCGGTAGTCGCCTCGCCGAAGACCAGCTTCTCCGCGGCGCGTCCGCCGAGGAGTCCGGCGATATCCTCCAGCAGTTCGGCCCGCGTCGTCAGGTACTTGTCCTGGAGCGGGAGCTGCATCGTGTAGCCGAGCGCCATTCCGCGCGGCAGGATCGATACCTTGTGCACCGGATCTGCAAGCGGCAGAAGCTCGGAGACGATTGCGTGGCCGACCTCGTGATAGGCGACCATCTCCTTCTCGCTCTCGCTGATCAGGCGGCTCTTGCGCTCCGGGCCTGCGATCACACGGTCGATCGATGCCTCGAACTCCGACATCGAGATCTTCGTCTTCTCAAGGCGCGCTGCGAGCAGGGCAGCCTCGTTGACGAGGTTCGCCAGATCAGCCCCGGAGAATCCGGGCGTCCGTCGGGCAAGGTTCTCGATGCGAACGTCCTTGTCCAGTGGCTTGCCACGGATGTGCACCTTGAGGATCGCCTCGCGACCCTTCGCATCCGGATTGTCAACCGTGATGCGGCGGTCGAACCTGCCCGGTCTGAGCAGCGCCGGGTCGAGTACGTCCGGCCTGTTCGTCGCCGCGATCAGAATGACGCCGGCGTTCGGATCGAATCCATCCATCTCTACCAGCAACTGGTTGAGTGTCTGTTCGCGCTCGTCGTGTCCGCCGCCGAGGCCTGCGCCTCTCTGCCGGCCGACGGCGTCGATCTCGTCGATGAAGATGAGGCTGGGCCGATTGGCCTTCGCCGTCTCGAAGAGATCTCGCACTCTCGATGCGCCGACACCGACGAACATCTCGACGAAGTCCGAACCACTTATGTGGAAGAACGGGACGCCGGCCTCTCCCGCGATCGCGCGGGCCAGCAGCGTCTTGCCGCTTCCCGGAGGTCCGAGAAGCAGTACGCCCTTCGGAATCTTCGCGCCGAGCGCCTGGAACTTCTTGGAGTTCCGGAGGAACTCGACGACTTCCTCGAGCTCCTGCTTGGCCTCGTCAACACCCGCGACATCGTCGAACGTGACCTTGGGCACATTCTCCGACAGCCGCTTCGCCCGGCTTCTGCCGAACGACATTGCCTGGTTCCCGCCTGCCTGCGCCTGGCGCAGGATGAGCATGTAGAAGAAGATGATCAACACGATCATCGGCAGGAACGTAAGCAGCAAGCTCGACATGCCGTCGGACAGCATGGGCTTGTCATACTCGTAGTTCACGTTATGCTCACGCAGGGAGGACTCGAGCTCCGCTCTTGACATGTCAGAGGTCGAGAGGGTGACTCGGATCCTGTCGCCGTTGCTCAGAGCGCCTTCAAAGTGGTTATCCTTGTAGAACGTCCCTGACTTGACCTTGCCCTGGTTGATGAGCTTATAGAACGTGGCGTAACTTATCTCTTGCGGCGCGTTCGCACGTGCCAGCGGCTTACCGGCCAGGTACACCGCGAACAGTACCAACGCCGCGACCATGAAGCTCTTCAAGAACCTGTTCAAATGCTCTCCTCCCATGTAAATCCATCTCCGAGAGTTCTACATTATACCACTCAAACAGCTCTGCCGCAAGCTCCGGCGGACTGAACCTCGAGCAGCAGGAAGCGTCGTGTATGCTCAGTGACCCTGGCCTCCTGGGATACTACGAGGCCGGGAACCCACACTGTTTTGACGTCATCAGCGACGATAGGGATCCGACATCTTGCGCTTCTCGGGATCCCTCCGTCGATGAACACATCGTGAAGTTTCTTCGTGCCGTCCATACCCAAGGGACGGATTCGATCTCCGGGCTGCCAGTTTCTCACTACCAGTGTGCCCACAATCGCGTCAAGATCGAACACGGCCTCCATGCTGCCGGGCGGACGCACGGGGTTCACCCATTGGTCGCTGACCTCCGCACGGATGACCGCATCGACTTCCGGCACCTGAGTCTCTCCGGGCACCGCGAGATCGTACCTGTACGTAATCATCGGCTCATCCGGCGACCGCCGAGAGAGGATGGTGAGTGTCTTACCCGATCTCTCGACGAATGTCCGCCCCGGAAGCTCGTACCTGAAGCTGTCCGACGACCTCAACAGCGATAGCAGAGCATCTACGTGTTTGAGCCCGATGTCCTTGGTCTCGCGGCGGACAAACCTGACCGCTCTACGTATCACTCGCCGGCCTATTGCAGTGGGCAGAGCGGCCAGCGCGGCCGCATCCAACGTCAGCGACTCGGCTCCGGGTTTGGGCGACAGGGTCTTGAATGCTTCCTGCGCTGCCATTTCAAGATACGCAACGTCCTCACGTGCGAGTTCCGACAACTGAAGGATCGCCGAATCGACTCCTGGATTGTATAGACGCCGCAACAACGGCAGGAGTTCCAACCTGATCCGGTTGCGGGTGAATGTCGGCATCAGGTTCGTCTCGTCGGTCCGGGGGTGGAGATCATGTTCGCGCACATATTCTTCGACCTCGGAACGATGGACGTCGATCAGAGGGCGGATGATCCTGCCGCGCACCGGCGGCATCCCGCGCAGTCCGTCGATCCCTGTGCCCCGCAGGATGCACATCAGCACCGTCTCGACCTGATCGTCCGCGGTATGGCCGAGCGCGATCTTCGATGCGCCGACTTCATCGGCCACTCGGTCGAGGAACTCATAGCGCACGAGGCGCGCGGCCTCCTCCGGCGATAGACGGAGTGTCCGCCGGACCCGAGGGACATCAACCTTCTCGATGGTGGCCGGGATGTTGAGCGACTCCGCCAGCCCGCGCACGTACTCGGCATCTGCATCCGACGCCTCTCCGCGGAAGGAGTGGTTCAGGTGAGCGACGTGGAGCGTGATGCCGAGTTCATCCCGCAACGACCAGAGGGCGTGCAGGAGCGCAACCGAGTCCGGCCCACCGGACACGGCGACGAGGACCTTGTCGCCCTGAGTGATCATCGAGTATCGGCGGATTGTGCTGAGGACGGTGTCGAGCATAGGCAAGTGCGGGAGTGTCGGGGAACGGGGGTGTGGGAGTGTGGGAGTCCAAGGCTCCCATACGCCCACGCCCCCATACTCCCATTCGAGTATGGGTACGAGTAGGAGTACGAGTATGAGCGCACTCCCACTCCGTCGCTACTGCAGCAGCAGTTCTATCAGCCGGAACCCCTCCTCCACTCGCAGTCTTGTTTCCTCGACTGCGCGCTCGTCAAACGGGAGGTTGGTTTCGTTCGGCTCGAAAGACGAGTAGATCAGGAACGGAATTGTGTCCGAAGCGTGCGTGCGGATCGAGATCGGCGTCACGTGGTCGGGCATGACCAGGATGCGGAAGCGCTCCACACCCTTGAGTCCCTCCATCAGCGGGCCGAGGACCCGCCTGTCGATCAGTTCGATCGCCTCGATCTTCTTGTCGATGCTGCCGATGTGACCCGCCTCATCCGGGGCTTCGGCATGGACGAGCACAAAGTCGCGGTCCTTGAGCACGTCGAGCGCGTGCTGCGCCTTCCCCTCGAAGTTGGTGTCGAGGAAACCGGTCACGCCGGGGACGTCGGGAACCGCCATGCCGGTCGCTCGCCCGAGGCCCTTCAGCAGATCGACCGCGGAGATCACGCCGCCGGTGAGTCCCGTCTTCGAGAAGAAGCTCGGCACGCTGAGCGCGCGTCCCTGGCCCCAGAGCCAGATCATGTTGGCGGGACTCTTGCCCTCGTCGCGGCGGCGCTGGTTGATCGGATGGTTGTCGAGCAGTTCGAGCGAGTCGAACATCAGGCGTCGGAGGGCGCCGTCGCCGTCGCCCACGGGCAGATACTCCCCGATTCCCTTGCCGAGGATGTCATGCGGCGGAGTGGTCTTCACCTCGGGAGAGGCGTCGCGCCAGACCATGATGTGCCGGTAGCTGACACCGGGATAGAAGGAGATCATGCGGGTATGCAGCTTGTCGTTGACGTAGCCGATCAGCTCGCGGGCCTCTTCGGTGGTCACGTGTCCGGCGCTGTAGTCGATCATCGTCTCGCCGTCGGAGGTCACCAGGTTGCACCGGAAGGCAACGTCCTTCGGATCGAGGGGGATCTGCATGCTCGCCGCCTCGATGGGAGCGCGTCCGGTGTAGTACTTCCGGGGGTCGTAACCGAGGATCGACATCGCGGCGACGTCGCTCCCCGGGTCCATGCCGGGCGGGATGGTGTTGACCGCGCCGACTCGGCCGTTCGCCGCGAGCCAGTCCATGTTCGGCTTCTTCGCAACCTGCATGGGGGTCTTGCCGTCCAGCTCGGGGAGCGGGCGATCGCCCATGCCGTCGGGCACGAGAAGGATGTACTTCGTCGATTGTGTGGACACGATACGCACCTCTGCTTGCCGCCGTCCTTCGATACGCTTCGCTACTCAGGACTGACGGGTTACTATGTCCCGGGGAATAACCTCCGTTAGCCCTGAGTGATGCGCAGCATCGTATCGAAGGGCGGCCTTGCTCGTCCTACTGATGCTTGTTGATGATCCGCAGACGGAAATCGCCGGACGCGATGCTCACGAACTTCACCGCGAGCGAGACCTTGTTGTCCGCGTCGAGCGCGTCCCAGTAGACCTTCGCCGTCTCGTCGATGTCGTCGAACAGCGGCAACACATACGGGTCGCCCTGGAACGGAGCGGGCTGGCCGTCAGCGGTGAGCGTATAGGTCTGGATGCAGTTGCCGATGCCCTTCGCCGGACTCACGATGTTATAGTAGCAGCGCATGACCGAATCCGAGTCGCGGGACATCGGCTTCAGGACGGAGAGCTTGTACTCGTCGGGGGTCGCGCTGTCCATCAGGCCGGAGATCCTCGGGGTGTAGATCGGAGGGTCCGGCTCGAAGGTGCGTGTTTCGAGCGCCGATTCGAACGTGCCGCCGCCCTGCAGAGCGTTGTAGATCGTATCGGTCTGGTCGCCGTTCGTGACGATGTGCGCGCTCCCGACATGCCGCATCGGATAGTAGATCAGCAGCGTCGGATCGGTTACGACCGACTCGTCCCAGAGCTTCGTTTTGAGGAAGCCGTCCTCCTCCATGAAGATCCGGTTCCGGCTGCCGCTGCTCCGGCCCATGATCCAGTAGACCTGAACGAGCGACTCACCGTTCGGGCTCCGGCCGATGATGATGCCCCGACCCGGGTACGGGTTCCTAGACAGCGTCTCGAAATTCGTCTGTGCCAGCGACTGCAGATCCATGCGTGTGCTCCTGTCGTTCTGACGAGTGAGGAGTGATCAGTGAGGAGTGAAGAGTGAGCAACCGGCGTCATCACTTATCACTCGTCACTCTTCACTCGTCAGCCTCGGAATGTACTCTACAACTCCCTGCCTACTATACGCCTGTAGGCCTCGCGGTACTTGTCGGCGGTGTTGCGTACTACGTCGTCCGGAAGCTCCGGTCCCGGCGGCTGCTTGTTGAAGTTGATGCTGAGCAGCCAGTCGCGGACGTACTGCTTGTCGAAGCTCGGCTGGGGGCCGCCCGGCTTGTAGGTCTCGACGTCCCAGAAGCGCGACGAATCCGGGGTCAGGACTTCGTCGATGATGATGATCTCATCCCCCACCCGGCCGAACTCGAACTTGGTGTCGGCGATGATGATCCCTCTGGAAGCCGCGTACTCGGAGGCCTTCTTGTAGACGGCAAGCGTCTTCTCCTGGAGGACCTTCGCGTCGGCCTCGCCGATGATCTCGGCCATCCGGGCGCTGCTGATGTTCATATCATGATCGCCGAGTTCGGCCTTGGTCGCGGGAGTGAAGATCGGCTCGGGCAGCTTGTCGGACTCGACCAGGTCGCCGGGAAGCTCGATCCCGTGAAGGACGACCCCTCCCCGGCCCTCCCCGCCACGGGGAGGGAGCGATGCCTTCAGTTCGTTGTACTCGCTCCACGCCGAGCCGGAGATGTACCCGCGGACGACACATTCGACAGGGAACGACTTCGCCTTGCGGGTAATCATCGTGCGGCCGTCGAGCACCTCGCGGAGGCTCTCCACATCCTCGACGCCGAGGGATGCCAGCCTCGCCAGGATCTCATCCGTATCGGCGGTGATCAGATGGTTCTCCACGACGTCCTTCGTCAGGTCGAACCAGAATAGGGAGAGCTGCGTGAGCACGCGCCCCTTGTCCGGGATGCCGGTCGGCATGATGACGTCGAACGCCGAGATGCGGTCGGTCGCGATGATGAGCAGTTCGTCACCCAGGTCGTATACGTCCCGGACCTTGCCAGAGATGCATCTCCGCAGACCGCGGATATCGGTAGAAGTGATAGCCAATGATGTTTCCTCCGATGAGTAACCCCTTAGTCCGTATTGACGACCTCGTCGGACATGACAGGGAACACTGAGAGCAGTGTTCTATCTGTCAGCTTGCTCTCCAACTGTGCAATAAGCTCCTCGATGTCAACCATGGATTCAGCCTGCAGACCTAGACTCGCAGCTACTCCCGCAGTGTCTGTGCTCAGTCTGCCAGACAGATCCAGCCGCAGTTGCCCACCAACCTCGTCGAACCGATATGAGTGTATCTGCAACGGATCGCCCAGACGAGCCTCACCAATGTGGTCAAAGGAGAACTGACGCCTCATGTACGACAGTAGTTGATCCTGGATAACCAGAACAAGATGCTTGTTCATGCCTTCAAACGTGCCAATCTTGTGATGCAACTGTACCAAGATCGTCTTGGCCGTCATCTTCCAGTTCATCCCGAAAGATCTACCAGACAGCGTATCCTGTGCGTCAACTTTGATGCCGACTGACTGAAGGAACCTTTGACGTTCCGGCCACACTGTCCCGGTAGTATCGAGAGTCTGCAACTCTATGCCAAGGAAGTCCTTTACTCGGCCCTTCTTGACGGACAGCAGGAAGTAATCAACACTACCGCCTGGTACGGTAATCTCAGACACGATGTGAAACTCGTTGCCTGGCTCATGCAGCGTGAGAAGATGAATGCAATCAGTAAATATCTGTTTCCTCTCAAGCAACCGATGTGGGCATATGATCAGAGGGATCCTCTCACGGCCATAGCAGACTGAACATGTACCTATGGATATTTCCGGCTGGCTCTTGCGTATCTTGAGGCACTTGCGATCGAGGTAGCTGCAGTGCTGTGCCTGCACCACATCGATCCACCTAACCCCATCGGGATCCGAGGTCGCCACTGTGAAAAGCTCAGCAACCCTGCCTTCGATATCTGTACTCATAGGAGCGCGCTGCACCTTTCTCGTGCCATCTGGATGTAGGTGGGCGAAATGTCGATTCCAACTGATCTGCGAGACAAAGACTGAGCCACGCGCATAGTAGTACCGGTACCGCAGAACGGGTCAATAACCAGTCCGTTCGGTGGACAACTGCAGAGAATCGGTATCCGACACAAGTCCTCAGGATAGGGTGCAAAGTGTGCCGCCCTGCTCTGAGTGTCCTCAGGAATGATATCCCAGACATCAGATGGCTTGCTCCCATTAGGGTGGTACTTTAGGAAGTAGAACCCTTTCTGCTGCAGTTCCTTGGCTCTCCCCGAGACCTTGTCCGAATCGGAGTGCGTTGCCCGCTGCTGACCACGAATCACCATGCGAAAATCAGACAACTCGCCTCTCTGGACTTGAGCCAATATGTCATTGAGGGCCGCGAAAGCGGCTTGTTTCTCTGACTCAGACAGCGCGGTGGAAAGCTCGATCTGGCGCTTGTACCTGACGCCACTCACACCGGTGGCTGACACCACACTGCCGTTGACCACTTTGGACTTGCGCGGCGTAGACCTAACGGCATCAGCATCATAGTAGTACGTCTTTGCATCCTTCACGAAATGAAACACGTGTTCATGGATATTCCGTAGCTTGTCCTTGGAGTTATCCGGCGCACCTTTGACCTTGTTCCAGATCACGCTGTTCCTGAGAACCCACCCCTGCTCGTCCATCATCGCCAGAGCTATCCGCCATGGTATGCCCAGTAGCCTCTTGTTCATATAGGAGTCACCGATATTAAGCCAGAAGGATCCACTGGGTCTCAGAACTCGGAAGAGTTCATTAGTGATGCGAAGCATCGCCGCTATGTAATCCCGATAGTCGTCCTCTAGCCCGATACCCCCACTGTCATACTGTCTGTGCCCCCAATAGGGAGGACTGGTCATGGCGAAATCTGCTGCAGATGTTGGAAAACTCCTAAGTACTTGCAGAGCGTCACCACAGATGAAGTACGGAACCAACCTGTCTGACTGAATGTACTCAAGCAACTCCAGCTCCACCGACGGCATCAGTCCACCGGTCGACAGTGTGCTTTCCTGTGACACCCAAAGGCCATTCACTCGTCGCTCCTCACTCGTCACTCATCAGTACCCCAGCACCTTCAGCAGCGCGTCCATCGTCGGCGGGACGTTGAACGGCTCGGATGCCATCTTGACCGCGTTGTCGGGGTCCTTGAGGCCGTGGCCGGTGAGGATGCAGACGACGGTCGCAGGCTCCTTGAAGAATCCCTGCGCGGCCTTCTTGCGCACGCCGGCGACCGATGCCGCCGATGCGGGCTCGCAGAAGACACCCTCCAGGCGGGCGAGCAGCTTGTAGGCGTCGAGGATTTCCTCGTCGGTCACGATGTCGATCAGACCGCCGGACTCATCGCGCGCGGCCTCGGCCTGCTTCCAACTCGCCGGGTTGCCGATCCGGATCGCGGTGGCGACCGTCTCCGGCTTCTCGACGGGATGCCCAAGCACTATCGGGGCCGAGCCTGCCGCCTGGAACCCGATCATCTTCGGAAGGCGCGATATCTTGCCGTGCTCGAGGTACTCCTTGTAGCCCTTCCAGTACGCGGTGATGTTGCCCGCGTTGCCGACCGGGATCGCATGGAAGTCGGGCGGCTCGCCGAGAACGTCGCAGATCTCAAACGCGCCGGACTTCTGCCCCTCGATGCGGTACGGGTTCAGCGAGTTGACCAGCGTGATCGGGTAGTTGGAGGTCATCTCCTTGACGAGTTCGAGCGCCTCGTCGAAGTTGCCGTCAACCTGCACGACTTTCGCGCCGTGGATCATCGACTGGGAGAGCTTGCCGTACGCGATATTGCCCTTCGGAATCAGGACGATGCAGTCGAGCCCCGCGCGGGCCGAGTACGCCGCCGCCGATGCCGCGGTGTTGCCGGTCGAGGCGCACATGACCGCCTTCGAGCCCTCTTCGACGGCTTTCGAGATCGCCATCGTCATGCCTCGGTCCTTGAACGAACCGGTCGGGTTGAGACCCTCGTACTTGACGTAGATCGTCAGGTTCGGCGCGATCTCCTTCGCCAGCCGGTCGACGCGGATAAGCGGCGTGCTCCCCTCAAGCAGGCTGATCACCGGCGTCTTGTCGCTCACCGGCAGGTGCTCCCTGTATCGGTCGATGATGCCCATCGTCCTCGGCAGGGCCTTTACTTCGGACTTCTCCATAACCATGGTAGTAGCTCCAGTCTCAAGTCTCGGAAAAGTGACGAGTGATGACGAGTGAGGAGTGATGAGTGAAAACCGCCCAGTCCTGAGTAGCGCATCACTCAGGGCTGACGGTGGTTGTCTCCCCGGACATGGAAACCGCTAGTCCTGAGTAGCGAAGCGTATCGAAGGACGATGGCGGCTAGCCCAAGGTCTGGTGGAACAAGGCCGCCCTTCGATACGTCCTGCCATTCATCAGGACTACTCAGGGCTGACGGGATGGATTTCCCGGGACATAGAACCCACTACTCAGTGAACTCGGAGTTCAGGACCACACAGGGCTCACGGTCTCCTCGCACCTCACTCCTCAGCCCTCACTCTTCACTCTTCACTTGTCACTCCTCACTCTTCACTCCTCACTCGTCACTCTTCCACTCTCAGCCAGTTGCTGACCTTGGCGACGGTCGACAGATGGCCGATGGTCTCGATCGCCTTGCGGAAGTTCTTCTCCACCACGCGATGCGTGACCATCACGATCTCCGCTTTGTCGCCGTACATGTCCTTCTGCACCATCGATGCGATGCTCACGCTGTTGTCACCGAAGGCCTGCGCGATGCTTGCGAGGACTCCGGGCTGATCCGCCACGAGCAGACGCATGTAGTAGCGCGTGCCGACCAGGTCCATGCTCCGTATCTCGCGCCTGTCGAAGCAGGTGCACGGGATCCTGCCGTTGCAGCCGTGGTTGATGTTGCGGGCAATGTCCACCACATCGCCGGCAACCGCGCTGCCGGTCGGGTGAGAGCCCGCGCCTCTCCCGTAGAACATCACGTCCTGGACGAAATCGCCGCGGACGTAGATGGCATTGTACACGTCGTTGACGGATGCCAGCGGATGGGTGGTCGGGATGAGCGTCGGATGGACGCGCGCCTCGATCTGGTCGCCGTTCCGCTTGGCGATGGCAAGCAGCTTGATCACGTAGCCGAGCTCGCGGGCGTAGCAGATGTCCTGCGCCGCGATCTTCGTGATGCCCTCGGAATAGATCTCGTTCACGTTCACCCGGCTGGTGAACGCGATGCTCGCCAGGATCGCCAGCTTGTACTTCGCATCGTAACCTTCCACGTCGGCGGTCGGATCGGCCTCGGCGTATCCCGCGGCCTGCGCCTCCTTCAGCACATCGGCGAAATCGCGTCCCTCGGTCGACATCTTGGTGAGGATGTAGTTCGTCGTACCGTTGACGATCCCCATGACCTCCTGGATCTTGTTCGCGGCGAGGCAGACCTTAAGCGGCCGGATGACCGGGATGCCTCCACCGACCGCGCCCTCGAAGAAGAAATCGACGCCGTTCTCGCACGCGGTACCGAGCAGGTCCGAACCCTCCTTGGCGATCAGCTCCTTGTTCGCGCAGACGACGTGCTTGCCGTTCCTCATCGCGCGGAGGATGAAGTCCTTCGCCGGCTTGACGCCGCCGATCGTTTCGATGACGATATCGACGTCCGGGTTGTCGAGAACCCGGCTCACGTCCGTGGTAAGGATGCTCTTGTCGAAGACGACCGGACGCTCGGTGACGATATCGAGGTCCGCTACCTTGATGACTTCCACCGGGCAGCCGACCTTGCGCGATATCTCGTCCTTATTGTCCACCAGGACCTTCAGGGCGCCCGTTCCGACCGTCCCAAGCCCGATGATTCCTACGTTGATCTGCTCTTTCACGGGAAAACTCCATAATGAGTAACGGGAAACGAGTGAGTGGCCGCCTCCCGGCCTCACTCCTCACTCGTCACTCGCTGACCTTCGTATCCACCACCACGAGGACATCGCCGGCCTGGACGAGCTTGCCGCTGACCGCCGGGATGTCGACTATCCTGCCTGCGACCTCCGAAGGCACCTCGCTGAAGACCTTCATCGCCTCGATGAGCCCGACGGTCTGCCCTACCTCGATCTCGTCGCCGACCTCCACGTAGTTCGGCTGGTCCGGCGCGGGCGTGCGGTAGAAGACTCCGGTCATGGGCGACTCTATCCGGACGAGGTGCGTCTCGTCGATGGCGGGAGCGGTCTCCTCCTCAGGGACCACCTCGTACACCTCGACCGACGGATGCTCGAAGCCGGCCGCAGTCTCGGCCACCGACGTCGAGACGATCTGAGGCGCAGAGGGCGCTTCGGCCTTGATGGTGATGTTCAGTCCTTCTTCCTCGACCGCCAATTCGGTGAGGTTGTTCTGCTCGAGGAGGGAGATGAGCTTCCTGATTTTCTCGTGGTCAATGGGCATAGATGCGCTCGTAGTGCGTACTGCGCAGTCGTGTTCAACGCTCGCTACCGCCACGGGAATCACAGGCTGCGCGCGGCTCAAGTATAACACCGCGAAAATCGGCATGTCAATTGGAGAAGGGAATGCTCGGAGGGGAGGGAGTCGGGTGCCCGGCGGTGGATGTTCCCCGCACACATGACCGGTCAGTCCTGAGTAGCGAAGCGTATCGAAGGGCAATCGGAGTTCAGGACTACTCAGGGCTGGCGGAGTGGGTTTCCCCGGCACATAGCAACCCGCCAGTCCTGAGTAGCGAAGCGTATCGAAGGACGGCCGGGACTACTCATGGCCGGTCGCGGAATTGCCTCCAGCGACGGAAGATCGGGGTGACATCCTCACCGGCGGCCTGGGACATGTACTTCAGCAGTTGGTTCTGCGTGATCGGGCGCTCGAGCACGAACTCGATCTCGCCCTTCTTCGCCGCCTCGGCCACCGCGCGGAAGAACCGGCTGTAGACTCCCTCACCGTACTTGACTATCAGCGCCACGAGGATCGGCTCCAGATCATCGAAGATCTTGTCCGGGTTATCGATGAGATCGTGCCCCTGCAGCATGTACCGCTGGTACTTCGTGTCCTTGTCCGGCGGCGGGTTGCCCGGAACGAGGTTGTGTATCCAGACGGCTATCGTCAGCACGCGAACCGACGTCTCCTCGAACCAGCCCGGCATCCGTCCGTAGTAGAACATATGCGTCATCTCGTGGAGCCAGTTGCCCTGCTCGGTGTGCATGATCGACGCGCGAAGATGCACGCCTTCCCTGTTCATGTACGCGCCTGCGTTCGGTTTCAGCCACTTCGCATCCTCGATGACGTTGACGCAACCGGCTCGGGCGGCGTGAACCCCATGAAGTCCTTGAAGAACTCGAAGATGCGGTCGAACCCCGAGACGATCTGCGCCGGAGTCATGACGCATTTCGCTTCCGGCGTCATCCTGAGGACGCAGTGCTTCGCAGGCGACTCGGCGACGATGGTCCGCCTGAGATCAACCGGCAGGCTCTCCGGCTTCCCCTCGAAGAGGATGAGGGTGTCCAGGTTGCGCGTGCTGTCCGGCTGAAGAGCGACGACCTTGATCTCGTGGGACCCCGCGCTGAGCGGCGGAAGGTCCGCAACCGCCGTCTCGAACGTGCCCCATGACCCCGTGTCAGGGACCTTCAGGTCGATCGGCTTTCCATTGTCCACGACGACCTGGAGTGTTCCCTTTGGGCTCACCGGAAATGAGCCCTTGTAGTCGCGCTCGGCATAGGAGTAGCGCACACCGAGCTTCGCGGCTTTGTGCGGATATCGGAAGTTGATCGTCCAGGCCACGGAGTCGCCGGCTGCCTTCCCCCGGAAGTCGGGGGTAGTCCGGCCTCCGCGCGCCCGGATGTTGTTCCCGGGGGCGCTCCCCGCCTTGCAGACGACCTTACACTCCTCGGCTTCCTGAATGAACGGAAGCTGGGCGTATGCTCCTCGGCAGAGAGCGCCGGTCATGGCGAGCATAATGATCCCCGCCCGGGCATAACTGAAAGATGAAGCTGACACGATCCTCCTCTAAGTTGCAGCACTGCGCCGTGCGAACCGACGGGAGTCTCCCGATGATCCTACGGCGGAACCAGGGTGCTGTTCCGCGACGGCATAGTGCACTACGGTTGGTCTGGGGTGTACTACAGATCGTCTGTAGTACACTTTGGAGGCGTTGTAGCGCACTCCAAAAGCCCGGGCGTACACCCCGACGGCGTCAGAGTATGCTCCACTCCCGGCGGAGTACACTCCTCCGATACGAGAGTATACTTCACCGTCGGCGAAGTGCGTGTTCCCGGCGGCTCTCCGGCCGGAAACGCCGTCGGACGGCCTGTTGCTCCGTTCTCCACCCCATATGCTCTGATCTCCAGGCCGATAGACGCCGCGACCAATCCACCGACTCAAGGCTGCGCGCCCGCAAAGCCGTTCCAGCGCTTGAAAAGCGGAGTAACATACTCTCCCACAGCCTTCGACATGAGCATCATCATTTCATCCCTGGTGAGCCACCGACCCGGCGTGAAGTCGATCTCCTTCTTCCTGCCCGCCTCGGCGCACTCATGGAAGAACTTGCTGAACACGTCGGGGCCGTACTTCACTACCAGCGCGCAGAGGATCGGCTCCAGACCGTCGTAGGTCTCGCTGCGAGATGCGATCACGTCCTGACCGGCCCTGGTGTACTCGATGTAGCCGGGATCGGAGGCGGCGCCGCCGGTCTTTGGCGGGAAGAGCTTCGGGTAGAACACGAGCGTCGTGAGCACGCGCACGGAGGGCTCGTCGAACCAGCCGGGAAAGTGCGCAATGTACATCTGGTGGACCATCTCGTGCGTCCAGTTGCCATGCTCGACGGCCATCGCTTCGCACCGGAAGTGGACTCCGCCCTGGTTCTGGAAGGCGGTCGCATTCGACGGCCACTTCGCCTGCTCGATGATGTTGATCGGGATCCTGCCGGGGAATTCCCAGCCCATGTACTTGCTGTAGCAGTCGTAGATCCGCTCGAACTCCTTCAGGACCGCTTCCTCCTTCATCGGCAGGTTCGCGCCGCAGGAGGTGCGGAGCGCGAAGTGCTTCGACTGGGCGATGATGGTCGAGCGCAGCTTGATCGGAAGCGCCTCCGGCTTGCCTTTGAAGATGATGAGGCTGTCGATGTTGGTCGTCATATCCTGCTCGGGCGGGACGATCTTGAACGTATGCTTCCCGGCAGAGAGCTTCGGCAGGGGCACGGCGACGGTCTCGAAGAGGTCCCACCAGCCGGTGTCCGGCACCTTGATCTCGATCGGCTTGTTCTTGTCCACGATGAGATGCAGGACTCGCTTCGGATTCGCCGGCGCGAGCGAGCCGTAGTGCTCGTGCGCGTAGCTGTACCGCACCCCCAGCTTGAGGTCGCTGTGGGCTGCCAGGAAGTCGTACTCCCAGACGATCGCGTCCTCCTTGTCGCGGCCCCAGAACGCGGGGGTGAGCTTGTAGTTCCTCGCCCAGATGTTCTCCTGCCGCTGATCGCCCGCCTTGCAGACGATCTCGCAGTCTTCCGCTTCCTGGATGAGCGGTAGTTGGGCGGATGCGCTCCCGTGGAGCATACATCCGGCCGTCAGAATGGAAATGATGGCGCAGACACGTCCTACCGGCGTGTTCCTCATCGGTCCCTCCTCGGGGATGCGGCGTTACACCATTAGACACGCCGAGAGCGCGAAACCTTCACAGGGGAGATGGCTTGAGTTCGCATTGTTGCGGTGAGGGGGGGAGTAGGAGTAAGAGTAAGAGTAAGAG
>Ga0116193_1000447_pt1 | contig 39056 bp, 31 predicted proteins | sample AD_UKC115_MetaG_FD_89892 | JGI IMG/M metagenome (GOLD analysis project Ga0116193, IMG submission 89892) | Active sludge microbial communities of municipal wastewater-treating anaerobic digesters from Hong Kong - AD_UKC115_MetaG | ecosystem: Engineered > Bioreactor > Anaerobic > Digestate... | reverse complement strand
CTTGTAATGTGGTTTCTACAGGCAGGTGTAGATTACAAATCAATCCAAAGTTTCCCATTGTCCGCAGTTTTCCCTGAAACATTTTTAAATTCTATATACCAATTTGTTCTCCCTATAATATTTACAGAAACATCTGAACTACCTATACTTTATCCTGGTTTAATAGGACTTATATTTATTCCGCCTGCATTTTTTGACCGCGAACTTCGGTCCGTAGTCGTTTTTCATAGTTTAATCTTACTATCATTTTTCTTGCTGTTCTTTGTTGACCTTAGCCTGGCACATATTCTACAACAAGGTATGCTTATTCTTTTTGCTGTGTCGTTTTCAACTTTGTCCGGAATAGGTTTTTATCGCCTGCTTTTGAAAGGACGCAATTTGAGGTCTCCGTATGTATGGGTCTCTGGTATATTTGTATTTCTAATCTCAGTCATTATAATTTTGATAGGCAATCCATGGATAAAAGGAGTATCTATTCTTCTATTGATATTCTTAATCCCGGCAACACTTATTCGAGTGAGAAAAATCAATGTTATTATTTGCATTATCATATCGCTTCTAAGTTTTATAGAACTGTATTACTTATTCCGTCCCTACCTGCCGGATAGTTATATCTCTGCAATTGAGAAGTATGATTCATATTCAGAATTTGTCAAGCAACTTCGTTATCAAACGGGTACAGGCAGAGGTCTAATAATTTCCAATCCAAATACTGTCCTCTGGTCAGAAAATATAGGCATGTATTACCACTGGCAATTAGTTAATGGGGCAGAGATACTTAAAGACCGATATTCTCAATCCTGGTTTCAATCTGTTTTAAATGGTGGAAAAGAGAGAGCAGAACTGCTGACCAATCCATTTATTACATTAAGCGGTGTCCAATGGGCATTTATCCCGACTATTATTGGAGTTGAAAGTATAGATACTGAAGCCTTAAAACACTGGCGAAAAATGGAACATATTCCCTTCGTGGATATTTTTGAAAATACACAATCCATTCCAAGATGTTTTTGGGTCCCCAACTGCCAGATTGCCCCTTCAGATGAAGAGGTCAAAAATATCCTTATGCAATCAAATTTCTCACCTCTTGCAGAATGTGTTTTAAAAAAAGATTCAACAACAGCAACTTTATTGGGAGTAGACTCTTTGCCCATAGAATCGACGCCCCCAACCGAACAGAAAGACGATTCCAATTCACAGGCAGTAGCCAGCATACAGGAAGAAACAGCAGAGAAAATAGCCATACTTGTAAAAGCACCTAAAAAAGGATTATTAGTGCTTTTAGACACTTTTAGTGAAGGATGGAAAGCCACTCTTGATGGAGAGCCAGTAGAAATCTTTCGAACAAATGGGATATTTCGAAGTGTTTCCGTCCCTGATGGAAGCCATCAAGTAATATTCACTTATACAACGCCGGGATGGAATGCAGGTAGAATAACAAGCCTTGCAGGCGTTGTCCTGAGTTTTCTCGCACTGAGCATAGGAAGTCTCCGTTCCACAAAAGATAATGATTAAGAGACTTTACAATTCTTTCTAATAGACAATAAAAAATCAACCCTTGCCCTGACGAGGCAGGACAAGGGTTGATGGCAATCAAGGAGCATATTGATTATCTGTCAGTTTCTATTCACAAAGTTCAAAAACTCCGGCAGCACCCATACCGCCACCGATACACATGGTTTCAAGTCCCCACTTCACGCCGCGCCTACGCATTTCATAAATGAGTGTGCATGCCAATTTTGTGCCTGTGCAACCTAATGGATGTCCCAGAGCGATAGCACCACCGTTTACATTTATGATGTCTGGATTTAACCCAAGATTTTTTATTACATACAGTGTTTGTGAAGCAAAGGCTTCGTTACATTCAATCAATCCGATATCGCCAAGATTAATCCCTGCTTGTCTGCATGCCTCATGTATCGCAGGAACTTGTGCAGGTCCTAAATAGCCGGGGTCCCCAGCGCCAACAGCATATCCCCGTAACTTTGCTAATGGTTTCAAACCAAACTCATTAACGGTTCTTTTACTTACTATAACTGAGGCTGCGGCACCGCAACTTGTCTGGCTTGAATTTCCTGCGGTCGTTACGCCCTTACCCTTCGGACCTTGAAACGCTAACTTTAGTTTGGCTAAACCTTCAAGAGTTGTATCCGGACGAGGTCCTTCATCTGTATCAAAAATGTAAGTCTTTCCATTTGCCCCTTTCACCTCAAGAGGCACAATCTCCTCCTTAAATTTTCCTTCTTTAATTGCTTTGCTTGCTAATTGATTACTTCTCAATGCCCATTGGTCACATTCTTCTCTGGTAATACCAAAATCGTTTGCTACATTATCCGCACACTGTCCCATAGAAGTATATGCTCTTGGATTATTACGAACCAATCTCGGGTTGGGACAGGTTTTATTACCACCCATAGGTATTACACTCATGCTTTCCACTCCACCTGCTATACCGACATCAAGCATATTGCACTCTATCTTTGTGGAAAGTATAGACATTGTATCCAGACCAGATGAACAAAAACGATTTACTGTTTCTCCTGGAATTAGGTCAGGAAGCCCTGCTATTAATACTCCAATGCGACCTACATTCATTCCCGCTTCAGCCTCAGGGAACGCACAACCCACAATACAATCTTGAAAACTTTCCGCAGGTATACCCGAGCGTTTTACGACTTCATTCAGCACAGCCGCTAACAAATCATCAGGACGAACATGTGCAATAGCACTTCCCTTTTTTGATTTCCCAATAGCGGTTCTGCATGCTGCTACGATATAAGCATTTTCCATATATTTAATCCTCCTTAAACTTTAAGGTTAATTGCGCAATGGTTTGCCAGTTGCTAACATGTTTTGAATTCTTTGTTGTGTCTTTTCAGTTCCACAAAGGCTGCAAAAGGCTTCACACTCTAAATCAAGTAGGTCTTGTTCTGTTATAGGTGTGCCTTCAATGCGGTCACCGCCAGTAATGATATAGGCTAATTTTGTAGCAATAAGCATATCGTGTTCCGAAGCAAAACCTGCTTCTTTCATTGCCCAAACGGCGGCTTCAAATGCTGCCCTCGGTGTTTCTCCTAACGCCCACAATCTTGGCGGACGAGGTGTCCTATAACCTTCTTGTATCATGCCCAGACAAACATTCTTGGCTCTACCCACCTGTAATTCAAAATTCGGTTCTACAATATCAGTTGGTTTTAAATAACCCAACTCAATAAACTCTACACCGCTTGTGCTAACTTTAGCCATCGCAATATTTTCAAATACTCTGCGAACATAAGGGAATGGGTCAGCACTTACATTTTCTGGCACATATTCTAAGGCTCTCACTGTTAGTTCTTTCGTCCCACCACCAGCGGGAATGACACCTACACCGGCTTCTACCAATCCTGCGTAGGTCTCACCGGCTACAACACATTTTGCCGCATGCAAACAAATCTCAACACCGCCACCAAAGGTATAATGATGTGGTGCTGCAACTATGGGTCGTGAGCAATATTTCATACGCATATTCGCAGACTGTAAGCCACGCACCATAAGTTCAAGTGCCTTCCAATCCTGCTGCATAATTTGACCCAGAATTAAGAACAAATTGGCACCTGCACTAAAATGTGGCCCTTGATTTGCAACAATCATTCCTTCATACTTACCTTCTTCGAGTAGGTCAACTCCTTTACTTAGCATGGCTACAATATCTGCATCCACAGCGTTCATTTTGCAATGGAACTCACAGCAAACGATTCCATCACCAACATCTATTAAACTTGCGTTCTCATTGCTATCAATTTCTTTATTAGGTTGCTTCTTTACTACAGAAAGTCGAATCTCCTTCGGATTCTTTGGAACAGGTTTGTATGATTTTGAGGTAAGGTCAAAGAAATAATCTACACCGTCTTCCGTCTTATAAAATGACTTTCCACCTGCTTTCTTTAACTCCTTTGCAATCGGTGGAAGTTTAATCCCTTCCTCCTCCATTCGCTTACATACATCTTCAAAACCTAATATATCCCAGGTCTCAAAAATACCTGTTTCCCATGCAAATCCCCATTTTACTGCATTATCAATGTTCACGATATCATCAGAAATCTCAGGGATACGGTTACCTGCGTATACTGCAACATTGGCAAACATCTTGAATACGAACTTAGAGCCCTTATCCTCACTAAAGTGCATAATCTTCAATTTTTCTACGAGGTCTTCTATATTACGAACTGCACCTGTGCATTCAAATTTTGCTTTGATAGGGTCACGATAATCTACGGTTGCCGGGTCAATCACTTGAAAAATAGGCTTACCTTTTTCATCTCTCCGGTCAGACTTCTTATAGAAGCCGCAACCCGTTTTATTGCCCCACATTTTCTTCTCCACCATCTTATCTACCCACTCAGGCAACTTAAAGTAATCCCTGCACTCATCGTTTGGGCAACCGTCATAAACATTTCTCACTACCTTAACAAAAGTGTCCAGACCCACCAGGTCTGCCGTTCTGAAAGTTGCAGAACTGGCATGACCAATTGCTGGTCCTGTTAAAGCATCAACTTCTTCTATTGTCAAGCCCTCTTTTGTCATCTCGTGCAAAATCCAGGACAGCGTAAAAGTCAAAATACGATTTGCAATAAAGTTTGGAGTATCCTTCGCATATACAATACCTTTGCCCAGAATATTCTCTCCGAACAAAGACATTGCTTTAATTACATCAGGAAGTGTATCAGGTCCAGGAATAAACTCCAGTAGCCTCATATATCGAGGTGGATTGAAAAAATGTGTGCCCATGAAATGCTGTCTCATTTCTTTTGGCATACCTTCTGTCATGGCTTTAATAGGTATACCACTTGTATTAGAAGATACAACACAACCAGGCTTCCGATACTTGGCTACCTGTGCGAAAACCTGCTTCTTAATATCCAGATTCTCCATTACTACTTCAACAATCCAGTCGCAATCTGCTATCTTCTGCATATCATCCTCAAAGTTACCTGTCTCTATCATATTCAGATAACTTTTGCTGTAAAGAGGTGACGGTTTCGCTTTTAGCAGACTAGCTTTGTTTCCCTCAACCAGCGCATTCCTTTTTTTAGGGTTCTTTTTTTCATCATCAGAGAGGTTCGGAGTTACAATATCCAGCATTATGCTGGGAACTCCGCAGTTGGCTAAATGGGCGGCAATTGCGGCGCCCATTACACCAGAGCCTAACACTGCCGCTTTTCGAATTTCCCTCATGGATTTCATACTCCTATAACTGGGGTTAACTTTTTGACACCATATATACTACTCGAGCAATATATATACTTACCGTTCGTTATACAATAATTATAATACTATCTGCAAATCAAAATTGCAAATCAATTTTCTCAAAACCTTGAATTATATTCAATTTCTAATTTCATTGAAATCCATTAACCTAAATTTAGCAATATTTAGAATAAAGACATCTGAAAATTGGGTATATATTTATCCTTATAATTTATAAAAATAATTTACCATAAAAAGCACTAAAAAACATCATAAAAGAAACTATCGTTCAGCAAATTGTCATTAAAGTTGGTTTTAACTGCACTGGGGTAAAAGTTATCTGTGTCCTATGGTTTCTATGACAACGAATAATTGAATTTTTTTAGTGAACAATAAGTCTACCTGAACATAAATTCGTAGCAAGGGTATTCAAGGGTATTTATTTTGGTATAATAGTTAGACTATATAACAATACTCCATTAAATTCCAATCTGTATAGAGCGTGATATTAATTTTCTTCTGTTTGTAATAGTATATCAGCCGTTTACCTTTTCAAACTGGTATTATACTTATATGTAGTATTGTTTTACTGAAATGTGTTGCAATTTCTCTCTTATCCGAACTCGACACATAGGATAATAACAAATTTATTTCAATCATAGGAATAGCGAGGAATATAACACAGATTAGGATTATATGGTTTGTGATTTACTATTGTTATAAAAACGAAGTATGAAGTTTAATCCTACAGAATTTTTGACACTGAAAATAATAAACATAAAATAAGAACTTTTACCCATCAACCTAAAATATTTTTTTGCAATGTCTAATAAAAAACATTCTTTTATACCAAAACAATTGGAAACTACATTTCGTTCACTGCGATATAGAAACTACCGCCTTTATTTCTTTGGGCAGAGTATTTCAGTTATTGGAATATGGATACAGCGTATTGCGATGCCCTGGTTAGTATATCGCATTACAGGTTCAGAATTTCTTTTGGGGCTGGTTAGTTTTGCTGGTCAAATATGCACTTTTTTATTAGCCCCTTTTGCAGGTGTATGGTGCGAACGATTAAATCTTCGTAATGTTCTGATTACTACCCAAATTTTGTCTATTTTTTATCCTTTAGCCTTAGCAATTCTCTTTTTTACAGGAGATATTAGTGTATGGCACATTATGATGGCAAGCGTATTTTTGGGTTGTGTTAATGCCTTTGATATGCCAGCACGCCATTCTTTTGTTATAGAGATGGTTGAGAATAGAGAAGACCTGTCTAATGCCATTGCCTTAAATTCTTCAATGGTAAATAGTGCAAGATTACTAGGACCTTCTATTGCAGGAGTTTTAATTGCAGTCACAAACGAAGGCGTATGTTTTCTCATTAATAGTTTAAGTTATATTTTTGTTATTACTTCCCTTTTATTGATGAAAGTTCCTCCAAAAGAAAAGAAGGTTCAAGATACTCATATCTTGCAAGATTTGAAGGAAGGATTACTTTATGTCTTTGGCTTTCCGCCAATAAGAGCCGTGATATTACTACTCGCATTAGTAAGTTTATTTAGCATGCCCTATTCTGTGCTTATGCCTGTTCTTGCAAAAGATATACTTCATGGGGACTCCTATACATTCGGATTCTTAATGGCGGCATCAGGGGTAGGTGCTTTAACAGGTGCACTTTATCTCGCATCCAGAAAAAGCGTTCTGGGTATAGGGAAAATTATTCCTTTATCTGCTGCTATCTTCGGATTAGGTGTTATTGCACTTTCTTTATCGCACATATTTATACTTTCCTTAATTCTTATGTTATTAGCAGGATTTGGAATGATTACACAAATGGCTTCCAGTAATACAATGCTACAAACACTCACAGATGATGATAAGCGTGCTCGGGTTATGAGTTTTTACACAATGGCTTTTGTGGGAACTGCACCTTTTGGTAGTTTATTAGCAGGAACTCTGGCACACACTATTGGTGTTCCAAATACACTATTGATAAGCGGCGTAGTTTGTCTTTTAGGTGCTATTATGTTTGCCCGTAAACTACCTGAACTAAGAAAACATATTCATCCAATATATGTTAGATTAGGTATAATTTCTGAAATTGCCTCAGCAATTCAAACAACAACTGAACTAACAGACCCACCTGAAAGATAATTTACTCAGCAATTAGGGAAACTAACCAACTAAGAAATATGACTTATATGACTTATATGACCTATATGACCTATATCCCTACATCACTCTTGAGCCCAGCCATATTTTGCACGAGGCATAGGTTTACCTTCCCGTTGTAGATATCGCAATTCTTTATAACTAATCATCTCTATACCCAATGAACGGATATATTCTCTTGTCTCAGGTTTACAAAAGAAATCTGTATCTGCGGTTCTTCTTGCTGCTGAACCTGTGGTTGCTTTCATCTCTGGTGTCAGTTCACCACAATGTATATATATTTCAGACACTTTTCCCGCAGGTATTTGAGCAAGTCGTTCTTTCCACCAACTTTCAGTTGCCTCAATTGATGGTGGGTCATCCATATATAATTCGTCTGGGTGTAAAACTCCCAGTTCATCTGCCTTATCAATAAGATAATCGGCTCCAAATTTCTTCATTAGTTCCCGACCCGCCATACGACAGGGCAAATTGTAATCTTTGGCAATCTTGATATATATCTCATGGTATCCTGGTGCATACTGCAATGCTCCCATGTGCGAATCAATGTGAGTTACATCAATCCCCGCCGCTATTACTTTGTCTATTTGTGCACGCACTTCCTTTTCTGCCTCTTCCGGTTTCGCATTCAAATAGACAAAAGGCGTATCCTCATAAAAATATCCCATGTCCGAGCATAAACTTGGAACAGTTTTCCAGCCTAATACAGGTCCCCATTTATATTTGCCCCATTCACTTGTTAGTGTCGTATGCACTCCAACTGTCATTTGTGGATTCACTTTTACTATATTTACTGCTTCCATAAACCATGGACACGGCGCCATAACTGTTGTCGAAGTTATACCACCAACTCGCAATGCACGGAATGTAGCCATGTTCGTAGAATGATTCATCCCAAAGTCATCTCCATTAATAATCAAAACCTTCGTGTCTGGTGGAAAACCCAACCGTTCCACTAACGATACCTTCTTTGCCTCTTGTGCATTTGCCAAACTTGTAAACAAAAATGAGGCTGTAATTGCAACTGAAAAAATAAAATGGCTTTTCATTGAAACTCTCCTTTTACATTATTTGGATTGAAATAGTTTATATTATATTTTCGTTAGAAATGATAAACAAATTGTTAAATCTTTGGACTTCTTATTTTAATATTTCGTTGTAATATTTTACAAAACATTACACAAGAACCTATTGAATATAGTAATATATACAGAGGAAGTATTATGAAAAAAAGAATTTTATCCCAATCATATTTAATCCTACTCTTATTACTTTTTATATGTGTTGCTGCTCACGCCCAATGGCAAGCCTCATCAAAAGGACCCCAAATCAATTACACAGTTTTTTCTGAATATGAAACAGCCGTCCCCGACACGATTATAAAGTTGGTAATACAATTTAAACTTGAACCAGAGTGGCATATCAACAGCAACAAACCCCTTGATGAATTCCTTATTCCAACTGAATTAAGTATTGAAAACAGTTCTTATATACAGGTTAAAGAAATTGTTTATCCACCTTCTAAACAAGTAAAACTCTCCTTTTCTGACGAGCCCTTATCTGTATTTGAGAATGAATTTTACATTGGCATCGAAGTCGTGCTTCTACCCGACGCCAAAGTGCAAAACGCAATTGAGTTAACTGGTTCTCTACGCTATCAGGCTTGTAACGACCGTCAATGCCTACCACCAACAAATCTACCTATAAAGGCGACTATAAACATTGGGAACAATCCTGTCCCTGCAAATGACGATACACTTAAAATAATAAAGAGTATTTCATGGGAACAAACGACTTCTGCACCTAATAAAAAAATTGCAGGGACAGAAGAACAATATATGAAACCAGAAACTATATCTCCATCAGCGCAAGGGAACTGGGAAGAACAAATAAAGGACTTCCAAATCGTAGGGCGTTTAGATGGTTATGCTTCTAAAAATGATTTTATCCAATTTATTGAAAGTGCTGAGCAAACAAATACTCCTGTGCAGTCAAAAACGAACCACGCAATAATATCACTACTGTTCATTATTCTCATTGGTGGACTTGCCTTAAATTTAACTCCTTGTGTCCTTCCTGTTATCCCGTTAAATTTAGCAATTATTGGAGCCGGTGCTCGTGCAGGTTCACGCATTCGTGGTTTTCTATTAGGTTTATCCTACGGACTTGGCATATCGCTTGTCTATGGAGGATTAGGTATTGCAGTTGTATTAGGCTTTTCCAGAACTTTTGGAACTATCAATTCTACCTACTGGTTCAACGGTTTTATTACTCTCTTATTTATCATTCTTGCGTTAGCCATGTTTGACCTCATTATCATTGATTTCTCTCGTTTCCAATCTTATATTGGTGTTCGCAGAAATATCAAAGGGAGTTTTGGAGTAGCCCTATTTATGGGAGGGGTTTCTGCCTTGTTAGCAGGTGCCTGTGTCGCACCAGTGGTTATATCAACCATATTACAGGCACAAGACCTATACAGTCAGGGATATAAATCTGCTCTCCTGCTTCCTTTCCTATTGGGTGTGGGTATGGCATTGCCCTGGCCTATATTGGGCGCAGGTATGAGCCTCCTACCTAAACCCGGCAAATGGATGGAATATGTCAAATATGCTTTTGGGGTTTTTCTCCTTTGTCTGGCTGGATATTATGGCTACACTACTTACACTTTATTCAGCGCTGGAAATATTGAAACAGAACAACTTGTTGAGGGCTGGCATACCTCATTAGCAGATGGATTGGCCGAGGCAAAATCAAAAAATCAACCTGTAATTATTGACTTCTGGGCTACCTGGTGCAAAAACTGCCTTGTTATGAATAAAACTGTCTTATCCGATGAAACCGTAAAAGAAAAACTCCAAAAATTCACAAAAATAAAATATCAAGCAGAGAATCCTGATTCTCCCGAAATACAAAAAGTCCTTGAACATTTTGAAGTATTAGGATTACCAACATTTGTTATATTAAAACCAAAGGAAAATAAATAATAAAACTAATGATTTAACAAAACTACGATATGAGACATATTTTATACCAATTTTTAGTTGACTACATTTTTACAATTATCGGTTTCTCATTAGCCATTTTTCTCATGGTAAAGGTTATCAGGGAACACCATTGGCCTGGGGGTGCAATTGCATGGGTTTTAATAATTATATTTGCACCTTACATAGGCGTCCCTCTTTACTTCATTATCGGAAACAGAAAAATAGCAAGGGGGATAAATCGAAAGGAGCCTTTGTATACTGCACCAGATACAAAACCCAATCAGCCTATCAGAAATCCTGTGGAAAAGGTTCTTTTATCCTCAGGAATGCCACCTACACGACGCATAATTTCGGTTGAATTTTCCTTTGACGGAGTGGAAGCCTACAATAAACTTATCAACATTATAAAGGAAGCCAGAGAATATATCTACTGCACTACTTTTATTCTTGGTAAAGACGAGACAGGTTTAGGCATTATCAACGCATTGGCAGAAAAGGCGAGACAGGGCGTTCGCGTATGCCTTTTACTGGACAGCCTGGGATGTTTAACAATTACCAAAAAGAATCTTGCCCCTTTGACTCAAGCAGGAGGCGAGGTCGGTTTTTTTCTACCTATGTTACCCTTCCGTCGTAAATGGTCAGCCAATCTCCGGAATCATCGGAAAATAGTGATTGTTGATGGGAAAACTGCTATGATAGGTGGTATGAACCTATCCGACCATTTTATGGGACCTCGACCTTCCTCCTCTCGATTCCTGGATAATTCCGTATTCATTAAAGGTGAAGCCATCTATGACATTGAACAAGTATTCCGCAATGACTGGTATTTTACTACCGAAGAGGATTTACCTGAACCTGAATTTCTTTCATCCACAGATGAAACAACTTCTCATTCTCTTTCAAGCCTCGTTCAGGTTGTTGCCAGTGGACCTGATGTCCCGGAGGATACCCTTTACGACGCTATCCTGACTGCGTGCATGGAGTCACGCGAACGAATCTGGATTGTTACACCTTACTTTGTTCCCGATGAGCCTATATTAAAAGCACTTACTTTGCAAGCACGCACAGGGGTAGAGGTTTCGATTGTTTTGCCCAGATATTCTAACCACCGAGTTGCTGACTTTGCTCGTGGCTCTGCCCTTCGCCAACTTATTAAAAGCGGAGCACATATCTGTTTCTATGAGAAGAGTATGGTTCATTCAAAACTGCTTGTGTTTGACCGTTTCCTCGCAGTAACTGGTTCTCCAAACCTTGACATACGCAGTATGTATCTGAATTTTGAAATTGCACTCTTCCATTACTCCCCAAACGAAATTGACTGCGTTGCTGGATGGATTTATCAACTGATAAACAACTCTCGCATTATCAATTCTCTACCTGATACAAAATTACAAATCTGGCTGGAAGACCTCAGCCTACTTATTGCCCCACTGATTTGAAAACATCATATTTTTTGGATTAGTAAAAAAATAAGACGGTGAGTTACCATATTTGGTATTTTTACTCACCGTCTTTTTCTAAATTTTATCGTGATATAACACAATTAACTATTCTTGTTTAATTTCCACCAAAAAGGTTTCTTATAATCCCTCGAATTCCATCATATACTGTTTCATGGAACTGCACAAAAACATTATTTAAGTCACCATATTCTTTTACTACTTTAACCTTAACTTCCTTTATCAGGTTATTTGCAGACTCTACCTTAATTGATGCCTCTATAGAGTCTGTATTCGCTAAACCTCCAAGGACTGAAGTAGAAATCTTTACATCAATGCGGTCACGGTCCCATGGACCCACACTAACTCCGCTATTAGGGTTCACTTCTACCCATGCTTCTGATGGTTCAACTGTAAATGCCAAATCTCCTGTAAATATGTCTCTGTCCCATACCCAAAACGGCTCAGACACACCGTCCTCTACCTCTTTTTGGGTAAATATTAGGTTTTTGGGCTGAACACCCATCTGTAAATCAGCCAGCCGCTCACAGCCTTGTGCTAATAAAAGCACACTTACACACAGACCGACAAATAACATGCTCTTTTTCATAATTTTTTTCCTTCTGTTAATTGTTGTTTTTTACCTTTCACATACCAGGTAATTTATAAACAATTACAGTTGAAAAGAAAAATTATTACACAATTTATTGAGAATTTAAGGTAAAAGGATTCTGAAAAATTGTTCTATTCACATGCCTAAATATACTTTTTAAATCTTTTATCAGCTAGGAATGATAAATTCCTATTAGTGTTTTTGATAAGGGAGGGGGTCAATTAGCCCTATACTTGCGAAAGCCTTTAATCGCTCAACACAGGTTGGACAGTTTCCACACGCTACCTCTTCACCTCGATAGCAACTCCATGTATAAGAATAATCCACTTCAAGTTTGTGTCCTATCTCTAAAATCTTTTTTTTTGCTAACTTTAAAAAAGGTGCTTCTACTGTAATTTTATGTTTTCGGTTCAACGAAAAAATATTATTTATTTTCTCCACAAATTCCTTTGTGCAATCCCAATATCCATATTCATCTTCTATATGTGCTGAATAAAATACTTCTGAAATCTCCATTGCCTCTGCCCATGCTGCAGCAATAGATAAAAAAATCATATTGCGATTAGGAACATAGGTAGGACTTTGCAAACGCTCATGCACAGGAATTTCATCTAATCGAGGAATTTCTTTACCCCCTCTAATAAGTGCTGAGCCTGCTTGTAAAAGTGGTGAAATTACATTTAAATCAATAATTTGATGATTCTGCATGTTCAAAAAGTTCATCTGCCATTTTGCACATTCAACTTCTTTAGAATGTTTCTGCCCATATAAAAATGTTAATCCATAAACTTGCTGATAGATTCTCTTCTTGACAAGATAATGCAAAAGTGTGACTGAATCAAGTCCTCCACTTAATAACAAAACACAACTATTAGTATATATCATAAATATTTCTCCAAAAATATTTAAAAAAAATGTTGAAATATACAATTGACTATGATAATATATCTTCATATACAATATATTGTGGTTATAAACAATATAAACTCTATACATAGTATATGAATTAAGGAAAACAAAAAATGAGCCAATTTACATTTGTGTATGTTCCTGCGGATACAAGAAACATTAAAATCTTTACTCCTAAACGAACACTTGCCGTTATGGCTCAAATACTTCAGGATAATAATATTGATAATAATATTTATGATTTTGGCGTTCCTGAGGCAATTCATTTTTTTTCTAATTATACAACAAAAAATAAATTTAATAATACAAGTGGACATAAAATTGGCTCATGGTTCACAAAATTATTTGGTATGGAAAAAAATAAAAAAGGGATAAGAGATAATTATCTAAAATGGATTTATAGAAACCTAAAAATTTCTTCACAAACTGTTTGTTTATTGTTCTGGATAGAAAATAGAGAAGAATTAATAATTGCACGCATACTGGCTGATGAGATTAGAAAAAATAAGCAAGACCAAAAACTTTATATTTTAGGTGTAGGACCTTATTTTAATTACACGGGTCCGTATGTAATGACACATCTACCTGAATTTAATGGCATTCTAATTAATCACTATGAAATGGCACTTCTACCTCTCTGGGAACATATTGTTCTGGGCAAGTCAAGAGATTTTATTCCAAACTATGTATATTTTGAGGGGGGAGAGATTCATATAGGTCCTGTAAATCAATTATTAACAATTGATGAACTTCCAATCCCTACTTATGAAACTTATAATGCTTTATTAGAAGGTTCTAAATTTAATATCTTTACATTGGAGCAGGTGAGAAATGGCAGAATAGGTTATTCTGAACCTTATAGACTAAAACAATATATAAATTCTAGTGTGAATCGTTTATTAGATGAAATTTCAAATCTGCGTGAAAGATACAACACATGGACTTTCCACATTGATAATGAGATGGCGAGTTCCGAAGATGTTCAGGCATTTTCATTGGCTTTGTTAAAATCTTCACATTTCATTACCTATTCTCGTGCATTTCATTGCTTAAACATACAAGGGGATTGGGTGCATAGTTTACATTTATCTGGTTGTCGTGCCTTATCTGTGTATGTTCCGACCGGAAGTCAACGGTTGTTATCAAAATATTATGGATGTATGCGGACTATTAGTTCACTTGAGGCTGCTATTTCATCCTTTGTTGGTGCTAATTTCTACACCTCTATTCAATGCACCTATCCATGTTCCGAAGAAGACAGACATACCTTTGCAGAAACATTAAGATTCATTGAGAGGGTTAAACCCGATACACTCAAAGTTTCACCTGCTTCCCTCTGGCCTGACTCGACCTGGTGGGAAAATTTATCCTCATTTAATTTTGACATTGACCCCTCAGATTATTTTCCATGGCTTGCAGGCGAACAATCAAGCAAAGATTATTTGCATTGGAAACCATTTGATATCTCAATTCTAGAAAACAAAATTATGGAATTAAACATTACATCTCAAAGTAATGAACTGATGGGCATAATATTGCAGGTTCTACAAATATCCAGAGGACAGAAATTCTTTAAACATTCTCTATGGAAAACTCTATTAGAAGGGGATGTAGATAGTTTTCAAGATATTATTTCTCAATTCAATGCACAATTAAAGAAACGGATTCGAGAAGAGGAATGGAATCTCAGAAAATATGACTATAAATCCGTAGCCAATTAGAAATCATACTGTTCCGACATTTACAATCATTATCTCGAATATACAGACAACACATAAAAATATTATCTAAAACACTGCGAAGGATAGGTATAAATGAGCATTACAGTTGTTGGTTCAGTTGCATTAGATTCCGTTGAAACCCCTTATGGAAAGTCTGAATTAGAATTAGGTGGAGCCGCTACCTATTTTTCCATTTCTGCCTCATTCTTCTCACCTGTAAATCTGATTGGTATAGTTGGAACAGATTTTCCTCAAAAATATATTGACATTTTAAAGTCCAGAAATATTAATATTGAGGGATTAAAACAAGTAGAAGGGAAAACATTCCGTTGGTCAGGACGATACCACAAAGATATTAACCAACGAGATACATTAGATACGCAATTAAATGTATTCGAGAGTTTCAAGCCTACTATCCCCAGTGAGATTTCACAAGTTCCTTATTTGTTTCTTGGTAATATTCACCCCTCTATACAATTAGATGTTCTTCGTCAAGCCTTTCCACAATTTACAGGTATGGATACAATGAACCTATGGATAGAAACTACCTCTGATGACTTGCAAGAAGTGCTAACACGCATAGACATCCTATTTATAAACGATTCAGAAGCCCAACAACTCTCAGGCGAAAACAACCTAAAGAAGGCAAGTCGTGAAATCCTTGCCTTGGGTCCAGACATTCTTGTAATTAAAAAAGGTGAACATGGCTGCGTTTTATTCTTCGAGGATGGTGAAAGTTTTAGCCTACCTGCATATTTATTAGAAAATGTAGTTGACCCTACTGGTGCAGGTGATAGTTTTGCAGGTGGATTTATGGGCTATATTGCATATCGAAACAGCACCGAACCTGAAGTCTTACAACAGGCAGCAGTTATGGGAACAGTTATTGCTTCCTTCGCATGTGAATCCTTTGGGCCACACCGATTACTATTACTTTCTAATGATGAACTAAAAAACCGCTGCTACGAATTTATCCAACAAACACAATTAAAATCTTCCCCAATCTTCTCATTTTAAAATTAGTTTCAATAAAAATAGTCTGCGTTTAAAAGAAGGTTTATTTTTTGAATTGATGAACTACATCCTCAATAAGTTTGCGGATTTCGTTGAGCCGTTTTGGAGTGTCCGCTTCTACTCGCATAACTAATTTGGGCGATGTGTTCGAGGCACGAATAAGTCCCCAGCCATCTGGAAACTCAATTCTTGCTCCATCAATTGTTATTACATCATAACCCTTATCCTTGAAATATTTTGTTGCCTTTGCAACTATATCAAATTTCTTATCATCACTGCATGAAAATCCAATTTCAGGGGTAGAATATCTTTTGGGAATAGTATCAAGCATTGTGCTAAGAGGTTTATTCTCTTTTGATATGAGTTCCAGAAGCCTGCATGCTGAATATATCGCATCATCAAAGCCATACCAGCGATGTTTAAAAAAGATATGTCCACTCATTTCACCTGCTAATTCTGCCTTTAATTTTATCATGGCGGATTTGATATGTGAGTGCCCTGTCCGCCACATAACAGCATTTCCACCTGCCTTTTTGATTTCCTCATACATGCTTCTTGAACATTTCACTTCACCTAAAATTGTTGCACCGGGTTTCTCTTTCAAAATATCGCGTGCAAACAGAACCAGCAACTGGTCTCCCCAGAGCATTCTACCTTTATCATCACAGCCACCTAAACGGTCTACATCTCCATCAAATGCAATTCCAACATCTGCATTATGTTTTTTCACCATCTTGATTAATTCTTTCAGATTTGTTTCATTTGTTGGGTCAGGATGGTGGTTCGGAAAATTCCCATCTACCTCGCAATATAGGGGTATTACTTCACAACCTAATTTCTCAAATAAAGGAACGGCTACAACACCTCCAACCCCATTTCCTCCATCTACCACGACTTTCAATTTCCGCTCCAGTTTTATATCTTTCAAAATCCGCTTTTCATATTTAGGAACAATATTTACTTTTGTAATAAAAACATCCTTTTTCCTTACTGGAAAATTGCCTGCCTCAACATATTTTCTGAACTCTTGTATTTGCTCCCCATAGATAGTAGTTTTTCCAACACCGACCTTCAATCCATTGTATTCTGATGGGTTATGGCTGGCAGTTATTACAAGTCCCCCATCAACTTCCATAGTGTTCATTACAAAATAAGTTAGTGGTGTGGGTACCTCACCAATATCAATTACATTCATTCCTGTTTCCGTTATCCCATCAATCAAGGCACGGCTAAAACCCTTACTACTAAGGCGTCCATCCCTTCCAACAACAACAATATTATTACGAACCTTTTTTTTTGCCTTCATGTATGCAACATACGCTTTTCCTAACAATTCTATAACATCTTCTGTCAAATCCTTATTTACAATTCCACGAAGGTCATATTCACGAAAAATGTTTGGGTTCACATTCATAGACAAATTCCTTTCTTGATAAGATATTATGGTAAAAACAGCCAGTCAATTATTTTACAAAATAAACAATTCTATCTCAACTATTAATCCAAGCCTCTGCAAGTGTTCGAGTAATTTCGAACGCTTTTTTAACTTTCTGCTCATCAACATTTAAGGTTGTGTCTTCTAACTGATTGCGATATGGCGGTTTCTTGTCCTTATCCAGACCCATAAGTGTGCATGCTTTATATCCATGCGAAAGTATCATATACGACGAAGTGGGTATCGGTAAAGAATCTATTTCACTTAATTCTGATAATGAAGAATTTTTATGTATAAGTTTCTTAATCTTGTTATCAATGGAAAAAGTGAAAACCATATTCTCACGCGTTACAACATGTAAATCCCCGGAGCCCACACATTCTATATTTATAAACAGAGTCCTTTTTTTAGGGAAAACATTCTTTTTCAAAAAATGTCGTAATCCTGCCATCCAGCATTCATGAGCCCCTGTAAAAATGAAATGAATCTCTGTATCCTTGAGAGGTTGTTGAGAATAATATTCAGCAAGTGCAAGTAAACAAGCAACACCAGAGGCATTAAAGTTTGCTCCTCTTGTATCTTCCTCATTTGCAGTAGAGATAAATACAATAAGCCCCAGAGTCCCCAAAGTGCCACCAGCGACAGTCCATAGAGTCATTGATATATTATCGTTCCACGGTATAATTTCGCCTATACTATCCCTTAAACCTACCCCTAAAATAGTCAGCATACACATCACAACAACATTTTGTAGCAAAGGGAGATAACTTATCACTACCGACGAATATAAAAGATGAAAAACACCACAATCATAGTTTGCATGAAAGATAATTCTATATTCCGGCTCATCAAATTCTTCCTGGTTTTTAATAACAGTATGAATGTTCTGAGACTGATATTCAGGTATAAATTGTGAAACACTAAAATAACCTAATAATTCAAGGAAATAAAGAGCAATAACAACACTACCATAAATAAGTCCAGCAGATGGGAAAAAAATAGACAACAATACAACAAAAACAAACTCTACCCAATAAAGGGACAAAATCTGAAAAGTTTCACGAGAACATGTAAACGGTTCAATTTTCGGTTGGAGGTGCATATCGAGAAGGCGATTCCTTATATATTCACAAGATAATAATTCACCTTCTGTGCCATACCTGCGAGTAATGTTTGTTCCTGCCAGAAATTGAATATCGTTTGCTATCTTGGTTAGCGTGCTCATAATGCAATTTTTATTTGACCAAAGTTATAAATATAATTAATAAAAAAAACTTGCTGTCAATTTTGTATTCATTAAATAATAGCAAAAAAATATATTGCTGTTCAGAAAGGATGATATGAGAGCAGTTGTTCAAAGAGTATTAAATGCAAGTGTTACGGTTGATAATGAGGTCAAGGGTAAGATTGGACATGGTTTACTTGTTTTATTAAGTGTGGATGAACAGGATACAAACACTGATGTGGAATATACCGCAGATAAAATTGTAGGACTTCGTATCTTCAATGATGCGGAAGGCAAATTTAATTTATCACTGGAAGATGTCAAAGGCGAAATGTTGGTTGTATCTCAATTTACCCTTCATGGCGATTGTCGTCGAGGTAAACGACCCTCATTCAGCAATGCAGCCAGACCAGAAAAGGCTATACCATTTTACGAAATGTTTATAAAAATAGTTCGCAATAAAGGTATACATGTTGAAACAGGTGTTTTCGCAGCACACATGCTGGTCTCTCTAATAAATGATGGACCAGTAACTATTTTAGTAGATTCAAAGAAGGTGTTTTAATGCGTATTTTACTTGCAGGCACAGGAAAGTTAGGTGTAAACCTTGCCACTCCAATTTTGAAAAGCCGTCATCAAATTATTGGCATACTTCAAAATGGTAGACAAACAAAAGGGACTAAGCGTTTAGTCAACAAAGTATTTTTAGGCAAATTTGGTGGCAGCGATAGCATAATCCGTTTCGCAGTCAAAAATCATATCCCTGTTTTCTGGATTGATAAGATGAACGAAGAAGAACTTGAACCTCTTCGCAAATTATCGCCTGACCTTATCCTTACAGGTGGTTTCAGTATTATCTTCAAAAAGGGCATACTTACCCTCCCCAGAATAGGCTGTGTCAATGTGCATTCCGCATTACTACCCCGACATCGTGGTCCCAATCCGTTCTATGCAGTAATAAGAAATGGTGAGACACAATCTGGCGTTACTTTCCATATCATGGAAGAAGGGATTGATACAGGTCCCATTGTTGCACAACAATCTTTCCCTGTATATGACACAGATACGGCTTATGCAATTTATTGCAGAGCCTCACAACTCGCAGGGACTATAGTTTTAGATGTATTAAACCAGATTGAGGAAAAGGGGTTGCAAGGTGAACCGCAAAATCCCGAATTTGCTTCATACGACCCGAAACCTACTCTCAAAGATAGCATAATTCATTGGGATGTGCCTGCAATTGATATTGATAGGCAAGTCCGTGCCTTATCGCAAACCATAATGACACGCTTTACACATAAAGGAAGAAATGTATTTGTGTCGCGTGTCAAAGTAAATGACAAGGAAACAACCGCTGCACCGGGGACTGTTATTAATCCTCGTTTTCCAGCAGAAATTGCAACAGCCCGCGGAACGATTACGCTCTTGTCTGCTTTTACAGTATTTCCAATTATATGGCTCTGGCCTACTAAAAACACACTTACCGAAGGTGAAATGCTAAATTCAGAAATGGACATAAATGATAAGTAAAAACTATGGTAAAAGTAGGAAAATAATATGGGTGAAATATTGATTCGCAAATATAGAGAAGAGGATGAAGCAGAATGGCTCAGAGTTCATGCAATTATAATGAGCATTCCCCATGCGTGGAACTTTATAATACAGGAACGACCTGTATATGAAGGGCATGAGAGCACAAAATTAGTAGCCGTAAGTGATGGCAAGATTGTGGGTCTTACTGATGTCCAATATGAAAATGAGCCGGGTGAACTACACTGAAATAAAGACACGCCAGGCGGGTATGTCCTTGAATTCGGCAGATTACCTGAATACAAAGGGCAGAACATCGGAAAACAATTAATAGACGCTACTATTGAAGATGCTCTTAAAAAAGGCTTTCATCGCCTGGAATATTGGAGTCAGGACCGAAATGCACAACGATTTTATCGCCGTTTGGGAATGAAAGAGATAGGTAGATATTATCGCTTTTACCTAAAACCGCCAAAAGACATTGCAGAAAACTTTCAACAAAGGGGTATTGCATTAGACTATCTCTACGGAGGTTGCCTGCCCGAAGAATGGGCTAATGTCCAGCAAGAATTTGAAGTCATTTCAAAACATCCACAAGAACCCCATCTCTGCGTCGGCTTTGAAACAAGATTTTAAAATGAGACATCTGGAAAATATCCATTATAATAATCACTAACTTCCCACAAATCTAAGTAATATGTAGAGAAGTTGTAAAAACATGCTAAAACTGTAGCGGTCATAGCGTCTTTTTTTGTGTCCCTTGCGGTTTTAAATCGAGGAAATTAAAAACTCTCCCCCTTTGCGGAAGGGGGAGTCGTTATAGGGGGGTGTTTAGGGGGAATTGATCCCTCCCTGGTTGTCTAAAAAGTCAATTTAAGCCAATTTTGATGGTTAATAAACTTGCAAAAGTAGTTTAAAACAATCATATAACAATATAAATAGCCATTTGTTTTTCGTGCAAATTTCTCAAAAATAGACTTTTTGGACAGCCCCCTACATAACACAAAAGAAGTACTAAGATTGTAGCGTCCTTTACATCTTACTTTTCGACCTTTGCGGTTAATCTCTTAAACTCAAGAAACCTGAGATTAAAATTATTACTACCTTTTTGTATCAACTAATTTAATTTTTCAGAGGTCTCTTACAATAGAAAGTGAGGTAAGGGAAATGTTTCCTTATGAAAAAGAAATTACTGTGAACTAAGAATATTAATTATTTCTTTTTATTCTCAATCCAAAATAGTAATAATTTATAAAATACCTAATAAAAAACTTGACAATGCAAAAAAAAATGCTAAACTACATATATTGAAAAGTTGAATGTAGATAATAAAATTCAAAACCCCAAACCTAAAGGAGACCTGCCATGAGCCTCAAACAACTTATCAAAAAGTACCCGGTAACAACTGCTTTTACTTTAACCTTATCTATTTTGATGGGAACCCTTTTTGTTGAGGCGAAAGTTTATGCAGACTCAGAGTCCAAAGGAAATAATCCCGATTGTGATTGTGTGTAGAAATTATGCAATACAAATATTAATTGTGTTAATGGCAAATGCCCTCTTGTTGTGCTTCAATATATTACTACTGACTGCGAAATTTCTTATTCAAAATCATGCAAGAGGGTAAGAGGTTGTGGTTGTAGTGAATGTGAAAATATAAAAGATTGCGATGGCAGATGCAATGATTACTGCGGAGAAAAATGTTTGATACGTCAAGTAAGAGCTGTTTATGGTTGTGATGTGCATACTAATAAATGTGACTATACTATTCTTTAACTGGAAGATACAAAGAAAAATTTATATATAGAAAAATAAACCTATAAAAGATAATAATATGCAGTATAAAAGGAAAGGGGTAAATGATCTTTATAAAAATGATAAGTTTATTCTTTATTTTAAGTGGTAATTTGAATCAGGAGGCGGAAATTGCAGAACTGGTTCAATTAGTAAAAACAAGATTAAACATAGAATCTGTGGAATGCGAATATTGGTCACTTTTTTGGGTTAACCCGGAAAAGGTAGTGGAAATAGACCTCACCTCTTTTCCCATCAAAAAGGATTTCACATTTTTTTACCAACGCGGGAATTATCTTATGTCACGCATTTTAGAAAAAAGCAAACCGATAAAGGGAGCAAACGACAAACCTTCAAATCTTTTAGAGTTGCTGGTCAAAAAATATCACCAATCATATCAAACATATAATTCTACTCAAAAAGGAATACAAGAAGATGAGATTAAACTACTAAATTATTATTTCTGTAATGAAATAGGAGCATATAGATTACTAAGTTTTAGGGAGGGGCAATCTATCCCCGACATGGTATGGATAAATTCAGGTGAGACGGAAAATATGAATCCTGACGCACGGTCAGGAAATCCAACCTGGCTTTTTGGACAAATAGGATTCGAATTAGATACAAAATACAATTTCCCTGAATACTCTCCAAATAAAAGCATTACAGAACTATTAGATTTACCTGGAGAAACTTTTCTGCGGAAGGATGAAAACTATCGTATTCTCATTCATAAAACAAAAAACCCATGGTTCAAGCCTACTACATCGTTTGGGGTAGAACCCTGGTTTTCAAAAATTATAGATGAATACATAAAATTCTTCTGTTTCGAGATATGGATTGACGACCAGAACAACATTGTACAAATTAGAGAGGTTGACTACTTTCCCTTATTATATGGCAAAGAATTTGTCAAAGAATTATGTGGATACGACCAGGGACTTTTTTATCCCTACGAAGTCCGCAGAATTTTCAAATTTGAAAAATTTAAAGAATTTTCTGGTGGGATAAGAATCCCCCTCAAAGGAACTATTACAACTGTAAAAAACTCTATTGTTATTAGCAATGAACTTAAAAGTAACATTTCCACTGCTCTCAATGACAAAAACGACAAAATCAATGCTTCAGCATATAGAATTATGTCTAACTGTTTTTCCAGTCAGGAAGACTATTTTTCTGTAGTTTCTTTAGAAATTAATCCAGATACATTAAAAGTCAATCAACCCATACCCGAAAATACCTTCATCGCACCTGAATTGACAATTAGAGAAGATGAAATGCCTTCCATAGAAAGAGAAACAAAAGACAAGGAGAGTTATAAACATAAGGCGATTATCTTTATTACAGGTTGTATAGTTTTTACTCTTATTGCCATGTTTATTACAAGGCGATATTTTGGCTGGGGATTGTGAGAAAGGCAAATAACAAGAAAGGGGGAAGAGGTTATGTTTCCTTATGTCTACATTCTGGGATATGAGATTGAATTGTATAATATATTTAATTTCCTTGCGGTGTGTGCAGTAGTATTTCTTGGTGTTCGATGGAATTATAGATATGGTCCTAGATATACCATAGGATTGGATATTCTTTTCCTAATGGCTCCACTGGCATTTCTTCTTGGTAGGATATTCTTCTACATCTTTCTTGCCTGTCCTGGCTCTAAAATGCAGTTTTTTAACCCGGAGCGGGGTGGAAGTATGTTTCTCGGAGCCTTTACTGGTGGGCTTTTTGGTGCTTTACTTTATTTTGAACTAAAAAGAATTCCACTACTTCAAGGATTGGAGATATTTTTCCCTTACTTTCCGATTGGAGGAATTTTTGGAAGGCTGGGTTGCTTTTGTGAAGGTTGCTGTTATGGAACGATGTCAAATGCCTTATTCGCTTTACGATTTCCGAAGGGAAGTCCTGCCTGGGTAGAACAAGCCTCAAAAGGACTTATTTCTGCGGACCAATTTTTCTCGCTTCCTGTCCATCCAACTCAATTGTATGAAATAGGCATCTGGATAATCATTGCATTAATACTTATTCCGCTTCGGCATCGGAATCCCCGCAAAGGAGTTATTACCCTTGTATTTTTACTCCTCTACTTCCTCAATCGCTTGGTTCAGGACTTTGTTCGTGCAGACTATTCAAAAGTATATTTTGGACTTGACCTGATGCAACTTTTGGCATTACTGATAATCCCATTAAGCCTTTTAGGATTATTCTTCATCTATCGAGACAAATGGCTTGTAAGATTAAGGTTATTATAACCCTTATTGTATCAATTAATTTAATTATTCAGAGTCCTTTTTAGAATAAAGGTTTTTCTCTTTATCTGATGGAATTATCCTCTATTAGCGTGTTATCCTTTATTAAGATTTTTTCAAATTAATACACGGACTAATTAGAAGGAGATGTAATAATGAAACTTTTTTATCATATCTTCTTATTATCTTTTACGCTATTTTATTCCATTACCGTTTACGCTGAAGAGGGTATACTTGCTGGTTCTGCTACGGCTGATATAACCCCTCCCGTAGGGAAAGAGATGCCCGGAGGTTTTGAAAAGTCATTAGCACAAGGTATTCATGACCCGTTAGAAGTGAATGCTGTAATATTAAAATCTGGTGAACAAGTAGTTGCCCTTGTTTCAATAGACGCCTTGATGATACCAGACGAACTTGTGTCATCTGTTCGTGAAAAAGTTTCAAAATCACTACCTATCCCTCCACAAAATATCATTTTTGCTGCGTCTCATACACATCATGGAGGTCCTATCATTGATGTTTTATCTTCTGAACATGACCCGGAATATTGTTCATTTGTCAAAGAGAAAATCTTTGAAATTGTCTCTACAGCATGGAATAACATCACAAAGGTTAAGATAGGTGTGAATGCAGGTGAACAAGAAGGTATCGCTTTCAACCGAAGGTTTTATATGAAAGATGGAACTGTGGTTACACATCCGGGCAGGAGAAATCCAGATATTATTGCCCCTGCGGGACCTATTGACCCGCAGGTTATCGCAATGTTTCTAATAAAAGAAGATGGCTCGTTATTATCTGCTGTCGTAAATTATGCTCTTCATGGCACTGTCTTTAGTGGCAATTCCTATTCTGCCGATTATATCCATTACTTGCGTGCTTTTCTCCGCAAACAATGGAATAGCCCTGTGCCTATAGTTTTTCTGAATGGTGCCTGTGGAGATGTAACACAGGTGAACAATTTGGGTGAAGGAACGCGGGGTGAATTTGGAGAAGTCTGGGCAAAACGGATAGGAGAGACTCTTGCATGTAAAGTGTATAAATTGTCTCTCTGGACTGACTATACTGACTCTGTTCCTATCAATACCGCCAGTGAAATAATAACTGTAAATTTCCGCGACATAGATAACCTCCAATATCAAGCAAAAGCAGGATTAGGTTCAAGCCAGGAGAAAATTTATGAACGCGAACGGCAACTATTAAAAGAGATAAAAGAGAAGCAGAATGGAAAACAGGAATTAGAAATCAGTGCTATTCGTATCGGTGATGTTGCAATTGTGTGCAATCCTACAGAACTATTTTGTCAGTTAGGACTGAATATAAAAAAATCATCTCCCGCAAAGTATACAATTATTTCCGAATTGAGCAACGGTTATGCAGGTTATTGCCCTACTCCCGAAGCATTTGAGGAAGGTGGGTATGAAATCCTCACTGCACGCAGTAGTTTTATGGAGCCTAATGCAGGCATTAAAATTGTTCAGGCTTCACGAAAACTATTAGCCCAACTTTTCAGTGATTCTCAAACAGAAAAGTAAAGTTTCTCTATTAGACAGGTTCAATCAAAGAGGGGTCATATTCGGCAGGTGCTTTGAATCCCAAAAGATTCGATAATGTGCTGGCAACATTGCTCAACCCGGGATTAGCCACCTTGCCCAGTTTGAACTGATTTTTCTGTGAGAAATCTTTAATAATAAATGGCACTGGATTTAATGTATGTGCTACATGCGGTTCGCGTTTCCCATTCTTCATGGTAAACAAAAGGTCAGCGTTTCCATGGTCCGCAGTAACGACTAGAACCCCTTCTGCCGCCTTAACACTTTGATAAATCCTGGTCAGGCTAAGGTCTACTGATTCTACGGCAATACGCACAGCAGGTTCTATTCCTGTATGCCCGACCATATCGCCATTTGGGAAATTCAGCCGTAAAAATTTATAAGTTCCTTGTTCAATCTGCTTTAACACTGCATCTGTAATCTCTCCTGCTTTCATCCATGGCCTCTGTTGGAATGGCACTCGGTCGGAAGGAATCTCTTCAAACAATTCTAATTTTTCATCTACATAGCCCGACTTATTCCCATTCCAGAAATAGGTTACATGCCCAAACTTCTGAGTTTCCGAAACTGCATAAGACTTAACGCCCGAAGCACAGAGATATTCACTGATAGTCCCTTCAATTTGTGGCGGTTCAACCAGAAAGTTTTTGGGAATAAATTTATCGCCATCATACTGCATCATACCCGCATAAAATACTTTTGGTACTCGCTTACGGTCGAAATAAGGAAAATTCTCTTCTTCAAATGCCCGCGAAATTTCTATGGCTCGGTCTCCACGAAAATTAAAAAATACGACTGCATCCCCATCCTCAATTGTTCCAACAGGTTTGCCATTCTCTACAATTACAAACTCGCCCAGGAATTGGTCATTCACATTTGGGTCTTGATAATAAAACTTAACGGCTTCTTTTGCAGAGGAAAAGGTTCTACCTTCGCCGAGCACATGTGCCTTCCAGCCCCGTTCAACAATTCGCCAATCTGCCTCATATCTATCCATCGTTACGAGCATTCTACCACCGCCAGAAGCAATACGATAATCCAATCCACTTTGATTACACTCTGACAGCACCTGTTCAAGTTGCTCGATATAAGTAAGTGCACTTCGTTCTGCCACATCCCTGCCATCAGTCAAAATATGGACACGCACTTTTGACATTTGTTCCTTAGCACAATGGCGTATGATTGCCAACAATTGATTTATATGGCTATGCACATTTCCATCAGACAACAGTCCAATAAAGTGCAAAGTACCGCCATTCCGCACCTGCTCCATAATCTTAAGCCATGCTTTTCCTTCAAAAATTTTACCTGACGCTATTGCCTCATTAACCAACTGTGCACCCTGTGCGAATACCCTGCCTGCTCCCAACGCATTATGACCAACTTCTGAATTGCCCATATCCTCATCGCTTGGTAAACCTACTGCTGTGCCGTGTGCCTTTAATTTTGCAAACAACGGCTCCTCAAATAACTGGTCAAGCATAGGTGTATATGCCAGAAAGACGCCATCGCTTTCATCACGCTTACCAATACCAATACCGTCCATAATTACCAATACAAGTGGTCCAGAATATGGCAAAAAATTATCCAATTTTTCTAAAGACTTAATTTGCATAATAAAAACCTTTTTAAATATAACAATATTTAAACAAAAAAATTCTCATATTGAGATAAAAGATATGGAGGGATACTGAATCTAACTAATTATTAATTTCTACGCCGACTTTTGCAAGAGCCTTTCGTAGGTCATCCGGTGTGAACGGTTTCTGCAATAAAAGAACTGCTCCCAATTCGAGGACGCGGTTTGCTACTTCACCTTGATAATATCCTGTCATTGCAATTATCTGAATATGTGAAGTATCAGGATTTGATTTTATCCGGCGTGTGACCTCAAATCCATCTAAACCTGGTAATCGTAAGTCAAGGAAAATAATATCCGGCTGGAATGTTGCTACCAATTGCCCAGCATCGAAACCATCCATAGCCATCTCAATCTGGAAGGGAGTTTGGGCTCTTTCCAGAAATCTGCGAATAACAGAAATAACTGCCTTTTCATCATCCACCACCAATATCTTTACTCCAGAATTTCCCAAATCCTCGTGAATAGGCATACTATTCTCCCGCAAAAACCGCAACAAATCATCTCGCCGAATCCTGCGATGTCCCCCAGGTGTCTTAAACACTCGTATTTTCCCTGCTTCTGCCCATTTGCGTATTGTATCTGCGGTGACATGACAATACTTTGCAACTTCTGATGTGCTGAATGAAAGCCTTGTTTCCATATTTTTATCCTAACCTTTGGTTTGATTGATTTTATTGAATATAAAATTATACTTATATGCTATTGTTTTTTTCAACTTTTAATGTTTATAAAAAAATATTTTATAGATATTTAGACAATTTTATTTATATTATATAGGAAAATGGGGTAGGTATCATAAATGGAGCTGGAACGGGGAATCGAACCCCGGACCTGGTCATTACGAGTGACCCGCTCTACCGACTGAGCTATTCCAGCACATAACAAAAAAGTATTATCTTATTTTGTTTGTCTATTCCCCTAAATATTTTTGAATAAAAAATGGTGCCAAGGGGCGGAATCGAACCGCCGCCACGCGGATTTTCAGTCCGCTGCTCTACCGACTGAGCTACCTCGGCAACCAGAAAAGTATTATATCAATTCATCATACCGATTTCAACCAAACATATCTGTCCAATATTATGCAACTTAATCAAAATTTAAGATAGATTATACAAAAAAAATTATCTTTCTGCTCTCACTATTTTATTTTCTATGTATTATTACTGGTTCTATATTATTTGTCCAATTTCTCAAATATGATTTTCTAATACCTTTATAGATTCTTAGCAATAATCATACGATATACCCTATTTATTTACTTTTAAGTAGAAAGAATTAGTTTTATCAATAACAGTTGTGGCGAAGAGGAAAAATTATTTTAATCATGCAAATATCAAGAAATAACTCTCTTCTTCCTCATCAAAGTATTTCTTTTTTCTCTTTAATTTGATTAACATCAGGAATTAATATGTAAAATTTTAAGAGGGTATATTCTTACCCTGTGAAAGTAAAACAACCACAAAACAGGATATTGCTTCTTCTTTTCCCTCAGGACCAACACCCTCATTAGTTTTGGCTTTTACAGAAGTGCAATCTATTGGGATTTCGAGAATCTGGCAGAGTAGTTCTCTCATGTCTTTGATATATGGCTTTAACTTTGGCTGTTCTGCAATTATAGTTGAATCAATATTTACGATGTCCCAACCTCGCTGTTTGGTTAAGTCTATAGTATGTTGTAAAAGCGTCTTACTGTCTATATCTTTATATTGCGGGTCAGTATCAGGAAAATGAGTACCAATATCTCCTAATGCAAGTGCACCAAAAATAGCATCTATAATTGCATGAATTAGCACATCTGCATCAGAATACCCTTGAAGTCCTTTATCATGTGGAATATTAATTCCACCGATTATTAGAGGTCTGCCTTCAACTAGCCGATGTAAATCATAGCCAATGCCAATGCGATATATTGTATTATTGCTCTTCATCTCTAATAGTTTTTATCAAAAATTCGCTTAACCCAATATCAAAAGGTAATGTGATTTTTATATTTATAGGGTCACCGATAACTATTGCGACATTATAACCCATTTCATGAACTAATGTAGCATCGTCAGTATAAATCATACCCCTTTGTTTTGCCTGCTTATGTGCAGAGATTATTATTTCCTTGCGGAAAGTTTGAGGTGTCTGACACTCATAGATATATTTTCTGTTGGGTGTATTTTTCAAGAGAAGTCGTTCATCTACTTCTAATATTGTATTAATAGAAGGGATAGCCACAGTTGCAGCACCAACAGTGTTTGCCTTTTCTATTGATTCATATACACATTGAATAGGAACAAAAGGACGGACGCAATCGTGAATTATCACAATTTCTGTCTGTTCGCTTACATGTTGCAAACCATTATAAACAGAGAATTGTCTCTCATGTCCCCCTTCCACAAAATTACAGGATGGAAGGTGAAACTTTTGAATAACTTCTTTCTGAAAAGTATCAATACAACCCGGTGGCACAATTACAATAGGATAATCTATCCATTCTATTTTTATTAATCGTTTTAGTGTCCAATATAGAATAGGTTTGCCTGCGATAGGGACAAGCGCCTTTGGCATGCCTTTCCCTAATCTGCTTCCAAAGCCTCCTGCGGGAATAATTAATTGTGCGTTCATGCGACTAATGATTGAAAACGAGTGAAAATCATTCTACCTGCGGATGTTTGAAGTATACTGGTCACGATTACATTGATAGTATGCCCTAAATAAGGTTTCCCACCATCAATCACTACCATTGTTCCATCATCCAGATAACCAATCCCCTGCCCTATTTCCTTTCCTTCTTTAATTACTTTAATTTCCATTTGTTCATCAGGGAGAAGAATCGGTTTGAGTGCATTGGCTAAATCATTAACATTTAATACCCGAACCCCTTCAATCTGTGCTACTTTGTTTAAGTTAAAATCAGTTGTTAAGATAGGTGCATGATATTTCTTTGCTAGTTTAACTAATTTAGCATCAACCTCGCGAACATCCTTCGGATTTTCCTCAATAATTTCTATCTGGCATTCCATTGCAGTTTCTTGCAATGTTTTAAGGACATCCAATCCGCGTCTTCCTTTGGCTCTTCTAAGTATATCGGTAGAATCTGCAATGTTTTGAAGTTCCCGTAAAACAAATCGCGGTACAAGAAGAGTCCCTTCAAGAAAACCACTCTTGCATATATCTGCAATTCTTCCATCAATTAAAATGCTTGTATCAATGATTTTTACATTACTGTAGTTTGTCCCTTTTTTCTGGACAGCAGAGACAAGTGATTCCCAACTGGAAGCACGAGTTAAGCCCAAAATGATTCCGATAAAACCGAAAATAAGGACTAGAGATACCATAACAAAAATGCGCAGGGTAAGTTCTGCTTGCGGTGCCCAGAAGAAGATATATTGGCCTATGAAATAGCCCGCAACCATAGCAAGAACTATGGCTACTAATGCTGGTGCAATTCGTTCATAAATTTCCTGAGATATAAACCGCAGAATAAGGATAACCCCAAAAGAGATAACAGCACCTAACAAACCGCCTATGACAATCCATAACCTTTGCGAAATTCCCCAGATAGGTGTGCTTGGTAAAACGGTGTCAGTTAAACCGCCTGTGAAATAATACGCCCACATAATACCCATGATAATACATGCCAATACAAAAAATGCTTTTACTACTTTTGTTATCATAAATTAAACCTTTATAAAAACATTTATAAAAACTTTATCTTTTGCAAATTTATTTATAATTTTACCCAATATTTTAATATTTGTCAAAATTTTTTTATTCCCTTATTAAACTTCCATATCATACTAAGGGTTACGAGTAATATAAAAGAAATTATTTACTTTTTATGGTAATCTGGAAATAATCTCTTCAACTAGGACTCTTAAATTAGACTCGCTTTTTTGAGCGGCTATAATAATGTCTCTAATGTCCGCAGGTTTTAAGGCGTCAGGCAAACATTCATCTGTAATCGCTGAAAATCCCAACACCTTTAATCCTGAATGAACTGCAACGATAACCTCAGGAACAGTGCTCATTCCCACAGCATCTGCACCAATTCCACGAAGGAAACGATATTCGGCTCGTGTTTCTAAATTAGGACCTGTAAGGGCAACATAGACGCCTCTGTGAACATAAATTTTTAAATCAATGGCGGCTTGCAGTGCCAATTGAATTAAATCTTTAGAGTAAGGTTCACTCATATCCGGGAAGCGAGGACCTAATGAATCATCATTAGGTCCTATAAGCGGATTGTCGCCCATAAGATTAATGTGGTCTTCAATTATCATTAAATCACCCGGCTTAAATAGAGGATTCATACCACCTGCTGCATTCGATATAATGAGAGTGTTTACACCCATCGCCTTTGCTATTCTTATTGGGAATGTGACTTGTTGCATAGAAAATCCCTCATAATAGTGGAACCTCCCTGACAAAGCGAGGACTTTTTTCCCAGAAAGTTCGCCCACAATAAATTCTCCGCCATGAAGAGAATCGTCAGGAAAATAAGGGATGTCTCGATAGGGTAATGTTATTTCACTTTGAATAATCTCTTTTATTGTTCCTAATCCCGTTCCTAAAATCATACCGACCGTAGGTTCTGTTGAAGTAAATTTTCGGATTGTTTCAATAGATTCATTGATTTGCTCTTTCAAAGTTTCCATATCCATATCCTTATCTTTATTTATTGTTTTTATCAAGTTCACTAACTTTTTGAATAAAGTTTACTTTATATTCTTCTGGAATTTCTAATAATTTTACCCTGCTTGTTTCTCCTTGAACTATACGAATAGCACCCTTATTAATCCCTAACCATTTAGCAATTATATTTATCAATTTTTCATTTGCTTTTCCTTTTTCTGGGACAGCAGTTATTTGAATATGTAGCATTCCAGCACAGTTGACGCCAATTTTATCGAACCTTGAACCCGGATAAACCCTCACTATAAATTTATGTGTTAATTTAGTCTTTTTTTCCATTCCTGATTTTTTAATATCTAATTGAACCTTTATATATCTAATTATAACAGATTTTCATTCTTTGTTTGAAAGATTACAATCTTTCAATAAAAATAATAAGAGTCAATTTTTTCTGTAAATTAAAAAAATAGGGAGCCTTGTTTCGGGTATTTAATAGAAATATAATAAGAACTAATTGGCTGTTAATAATGACCCGATTTAGACAAGACTCCCACCTTGAGCGCAAGAGGATAATTCAATTGTAAAAAATTTTACCATTAGCTCCTTTTTTGTAAGGTCGCATTATTAGACCTTATTGAGCTATAAGTAGGCGGAGATGTGGAAGTAATAATCTCTGGCATTTCTCCAAAATATTCCTCATAACATCCAACATGCCAGCATTCTCCTTCTATCTCAACAGCCTCTTCAAACTGAAATTCGATGTCTTCTATGTACTCGTTACAAAGAGCACAGCGTTTCATTTTTCTCACCTCACTTTCTAAATCATGTTAAGTTCTTGTTATTAATTAAAACAAAATAAACTAAGCGATAAATTTCTTCTGTTTAATAATTAATGATTATTAAACGCACTTTTTTATACTATCGGCATACAAGGTCCTTAAAAGTAATAATATATATACCACAAATAATTCTGAAAGTCAAGTAAAAAATCAATTAAAACAAAAAAAATAGCAAACTTTTATAACATACATATTCTCAATAACTTACGGCTTTATTCTATTGTATCGTTTGATTATTTGTTTATTTTTCCTGATTTTATAATTATAAATTAAAGACTTTTTTTGCATTTTTTGTTGCGTTATCTGCAATCTCATTTTCAGGACATTTTAAATATTTAGAGAGAGCATTTAGCACAAGAATAATATTTGATGGGACATTTCGCATATCTGTTTGTCCTGGTGGTGGAATATCTGGACTATCTGTTTCTACCAATATTCGTTCAGGATAAATCTTTTCCAATACCTTTTCTCTTTTTGAACTTTGCCTAAAAATAATACCACAGCCAAATGAGAAATAAAAGCCAAGAGGAATCAATTGTTCTACAATTTCTACACTTCCCTTAAAGGCGTGGATAATACCTCCTCTTTTAGGCATACCTATTTTTTTTACAATGCCTACCAGTTGTGAGAAAGCACCACGACAGTGAACTACCACAGGGAGGTTTATTTCCTTTGCAATTTCTAATTGTCTAATAAAAAATTTTTCTTGTAATTCAAAATGAGGGTTTTCAACTTTTAGGTCTAAACCAATCTCTCCAATTGCAACAATTTTTCCAGTGGAATCTGATATAAGTTTATTCAATTCACAAAAATAATCTTCTTTAATATACCAGGGATGGACACCCCATGTGCACTCGATTTCTGGGTATTTTTGAGATAGTTGTAATGATTGTTCCCACTGTTGAGGGTAGATGGACGAGGTTATCATTTTGATTATTCCCGCATCTTTAGCATGTCTTATTACTTCTTCTAAATCAGAACTAAACTCATCTGCTTCAAGATGGCAATGCACATCAATAATTTCCATTTGCAATATTCCTCATTAGTATAATTATTAAAATTTTTATATAACAGATTATAATGTTTAAATAATTCAATTTAAATATTTTGAAGGTTAATATTGTTTATGATAAGTTTTTCAGTTTTAGGAAGTGGTAGTTCCGGGAATGCTACTATTATTAAAGGTTCTAATAACACAGTTCTGTTGGATTGTGGCTTCAGTGTAATACAAATTAAAAAAAGGTTAGAGTCATTAGGTAAGGATATTGAAGAGATAGATGCTGTGTTTATAACTCATGAGCATACCGACCATATTTGTGGCTTAAAGCGGTTTATCAATACCTATGATGTGCCAGTATTTATGACACAGGGGACTTTTGCCGCTATTCATGACATATTAAACAATACAAAAAATATTGAACTGTTTGAATCTGGTGATGTCATAAGAATTGGGGAATTTCATATTCAATCCTTTGCGGTAACGCATGATGCACAGGACCCGGTAAATTATGTGGTATCCAATTCAGATAAAAAGATAGGATTTGCGACAGATTGCGGCTATCCCTCTAAATTATTAGTAAATAGGTTAAGGGGGTGTCATGGCTTAATTCTTGAATCTAATTATTGCCCTCAAATGTTATTGCAAGGTCCTTATCCCCCCCAAATTAAACAAAGGATACAGAGTAGATTCGGACACCTCTCCAATCAACAAATGTTGGAACTTCTTTCAAAGGTTATGGATGAAACACTTCAAGTTCTAGTATTGGCACACATTAGTGAGAATAACAATCACCATGCACTTGTAGAACAAATTGCTCAAGAGGCAATCCGTGGAAGAAATATTCAATTATGGATAACCCAACAAACACATCCAACACCATTAATTCATTTGAATTAGAAGTTTTCAAAAGACAAGTCTCAAACCCTGTTTTTGAATCACTATTTAGACGAACATCCACAATACTTTGTTCTGCTACGGCTGCCCATTTCTGGGAACTATCAAATATTCAGGATATTCTTATATGGTCAGAAAATCCATTTCCTTTATGTAATCATGTGTTATCTAATCAAGTGGGGTGTAAAAAATGCTTTAGCAGCCGATTTAAGTGTGCTAAACAAGTGCTATCGTTAAATGTGCCTTTATTTTTTAAATGTCACATTGGGTTTAATAACGCTTCAATCAATTTGCTAAATGATAAACATCATAACCTTCTCTTGACTATAGGTCCTTTTTCTATTGATGGTAATATTAATGTTCTATCCTCCGAAGTTACCCGTGAGTTTAAGAACATAGGAATTAGAACAACTCAAAATAACTTGTCATGCCTTGAATCCTTGCCGCAGTTGTCTTTAGCCTCTGTGAAGGAAGTCTTGCTCTGGACAAAGGAAAGTTTCCAGCAGGAATGGTGCCGTATGTTTGGAGAAACTACAACATATACCCCGGTGGAGAAGAATAAAATTGAAAAAATAGAACCGCTGGAAAAAGACATTGCTTTACTAAATAAATATTTAGAGCAATTTGACCGAATAAGAGCAAAGATGTTTTTAGTTGCTATACAGACAAAGAATAAGGACATGATGTATTTGATACTTAAAGGTAAGGGAGAAGAATTAATTATTCACACAAGAAATTTACAAAAAACTATGTTTTCCTTATATGCGTGGGTAATGAATGTTTTAAGTTCCGTAATAATCAAAAATATTGACAGTGAATTAATAAATAAGAAAGATTTATTAGATGTTAAAGACAAAATATTTTTGAAAGTAAATTCTTTAGAAAGTGGAGTAAAACGGATAAGAAAAATTGTTTTTTCGGCTATCAATAAAAATTTTAATGAAAAGAAGAAGGAACGATTTGACTTGTTTTTTTCTGTTCTTGAAGATAGCCTTTTATCAGATTGTTCCTTAAACTCTGTGGCAAAGCAGATGGGGCTTGATATTTCTACATTAAGTCATTGGCTAAAAAGAAATTTTGATATAAACTTTGACGAATTTTTATGTTATGTGCAGGTTGAAAAAATAGCAGAATTGTTAAGAAATACGACAAATAGCCTTTCTAGAATAGGAAGTTGTGTTGGGATTCCTTATAGTTCATTAGTATCAGAAAAATTTAAAAGAATCACAGGCTATAGTCCAACCGAATATAGGGCGTATTTTAAGAAATAGTTGAAATGATAAACATAAAAGATAGTATGGAGATATTTGAATGAAACCAATTATATCGTATATGCTGTCAAACGATATATTACAATAAATAACCTTTGCCGTTAAAAAATAAACTTAAAGATAAGGAAGAATATATGAAGCACAAAATTTCAACAAGAATGCTTGCATTGTGTAGTGCAGTTTTAATTGTATTGGGTTTGTTCTTATTTTATGGTTGTGGTGGACCAGCAGAACAAACAGCCCCAACAAAAGCCGAAGTCAAAGAGTTGACATTACCCCATGCAGAGGGTGGAGTATCTACTACGCCTTTATTAAAACTAACACCTGATTCTGCTCAAATAAGTCTTGTATTGCCATCATTAGCCGATGGTATGGATAAATTAGTCCAAGTAGCAAAGAGGTTTTACACTGCCGAAGAGGTTGATAATTGGCTGCAAAGTCAAATTCAAGAATTGGCAAATTTCGCTGATACGCCGGGAGCAAATAATTTAACAGAGGTAGCAGAAACACGTGGCTTTGATGTAACCAAACCGGCTGGCATTTTTGCTGACTTTAAACCTACCTGTGATAGTTTGGTTGCTGCATTGGAACCCCCCCCTGCAAAGCCAACAGAAGGAACAACATCAGAGTTACAAGCAACTACAAAACAATCAGCCAAATTAGAAGAAATTGATTTTTCAAAGGTAAAGCAACCTAACTGGGCAGTTATGTTGGGCGTAAAGGATAAAGATAAAGTTGAAGAGTCATTAAAGGAGTTAGTTGTAGAGATTCCTGAAATAAGTGCCACAGCACCACGAGAAATTGTTGTAGATGGTGCAAAAATTATTGATTATGGTCCCTATGCTTATTCTATAGCCGCTCAATATGTAATTGTAGGGTCAACCTCGATTGTTAAAGGAGTTGCAAGTCGGTTTACAACCCCGTATGCAATTCGCTATGGAAATGAAATACCTGCTACATCATATCCAGAAGGGGTAGTATTAGTAAAAGATTGGGAACTGGCAACTATGATTAGTAAGGTTATGCCGGCGATTACCAAATTATCGCCCTATGCAGTTATGGGACAAATGAAGTTTAATGAATGGATGGAACTACTTGACCCAGGCACTCAGGACCCTGCATATCTCTGTTTCTCCATAAATCCCAATGAAAAAATTGAAATTCGAACCATTATGGATTTAGCAAAACATCCCAAATCCGCAAGCGTATTGGGAGAAGCAAAGCCCATGCAATTGACAAAATTGTTGCCTGATAACACACAAATATCTTTGGTCTATCAACTTCCAAATGAATATAAAACTTATCTAAATCAAACTGCTATTCCTCAACTTAAAACAATGTTAGGCGACAAGAAAGAAATTGCTCAGGGACTTCAATATGGTGTTACTGCTATGGGTGTATTAGGTAATGAGATAGCCGTAGGTGTAACATCGGCTATGGGTGATTTCCCTGCTTTAGTCATTCTTATCCAAGCGGCGAATGTCGAGCAGGTTAAAGGTTTAATTGACATGCTTGTCCCTTCAATGTCTGATGAAACCTATAGAGATATACCGTTGAAAAAACTTACTGTACCATCACCAGTTCCAATTGCAATGGTAATGGTAGAAGACAAAGTAGCAGTTAGTAATAACACAGATGTTTTGAAAAAAATAGTGGATTTGGTTCTTGATAAGCAATCTTCAACTTACATGGCTAACTTAAAACCACCATTAAACCCAGAAACACCACGATATACAGTTTTGTCATTACAAAGCAAAGTGTTCTTAGATACTATCTTTCCACTTATGAAAATTATGGGACAGGATTTAGGTGACGCTCAACAGGATGTTGAGAAAGCCTTATCAGAAATTCAGGAGTTGCGAATTTTAAGTGAGAAAAAAGGAAATCTATTAGAAGGACAAGCAGTATTATATCTTGTTCCAAAAACAAGTTAAAATCATTTTTACAGACAAAATATCACAGCCACGAGTGGATAAACCCTTCTCGTGGCTGTGTCGTTTTATTAAAAATGCCTTAAATTGACTTTTTGGAAAGCCCCGACAAAATTTCCATTATATAATTCATTCAAAAAGAAACAATAAACATAGGCTAAGTATAAATATTTACCTCTACCTTAAAAGATATATTTATATCGTCTATCTCAATATCTGAAACCCTTCCTCAAATCTTTCAACAGATAGTGTCTATTTCAATATTTTATTTCAATGAGAAATAGTCCCTGTGGTGGAGCACATAAACCCTTAAATTTTTTGTTCTCGTATAGACATTGTAAAAGAAATTCTTTTGTGTATCTACCTCGAGCAATCTCGATAAGGGTTCCTGTTATATTACGAACCATGTGGTATAGAAAACCATTGCCGATAAATTCAATTTGCCAGAGATTTTTTTCATCAAAGGGTTCTACGACGCCACCTTTTTTGAGTTCTACCGAAAAAAGTGTCCTAACAGTTGTTTCCATCTGACTTCCTGAGCTCTGAAAACCGGCAAAGTCATGAGTGCCAACTAACTCTGGTAAAAGTTTTTGAAGCATGTTTATATCTATTATATATGGAATATGCCAGGCGTAGTGGATGGTAAACGGGTCAGGTTCTCTGGACAAATCGAAGGCGTAGCAATACTTTTTATGCTTCACATCACGACACACATCAAATTCTAATGGCACTTCTACAATTTCCATTGCTTTGGCGTGTGGTGAAAGCAACTGTGAAAGCGGATAACAAAGATTTGATGGTATTTCATTGTCATAATAGAATGTAAAAACCTGTCCTAACGCATGAACTCCTGCGTCTGTCCGTGAAGCACCCTGAACTTTTATTTCTCTGCGTAATATAAGGGAAAGATATTTTTCTAATTCTCCTTGCACAGTTTTTTTATTGGGTTGAAACTGCCAGCCGTGGAATGCAGTGCCATCATATCGAAT
>Ga0116193_1000445_pt1 | contig 39116 bp, 33 predicted proteins | sample AD_UKC115_MetaG_FD_89892 | JGI IMG/M metagenome (GOLD analysis project Ga0116193, IMG submission 89892) | Active sludge microbial communities of municipal wastewater-treating anaerobic digesters from Hong Kong - AD_UKC115_MetaG | ecosystem: Engineered > Bioreactor > Anaerobic > Digestate... | reverse complement strand
CACCGGAAGTAGTGAAGTATGTTGCCTATAATATTAGCACCAATGTGCGTGAACTGGAAGGGGCGCTCATTTCCCTGCTTGCACAGTCTTCATTAAATAAACGTGAAATTGATTTGGAGCTTGCAAAAAAAGTTTTAAGAAATTTTGTGCGTACCAGCTCAAAAGAAATTACCATTGATACGATTCAAAAAATGGTTTGTGACTTTTTTGATGTGCCTTATGAAAAATTATTGCATAAGACCCGAAAAAGAGAAATTGTTCAGGCAAGGCAAATAAGTATGTTTTTGGCAAAAGGCTTTACCAAAAATTCATTAAAAACGATCGGGGAACATTTTGGTGGCCGCGACCATACAACCGTTATTCACAGTTGTCAGACCGTCAAAAATTTAATGGATACAGATACATTATTTAAAGAAAATGTCCTTGAACTCACCCAGAAGGTACAATTGGCGGCTATGTAATTTTGTGGGAAACATTTTTTTCAATCAATTTATTTTTTAGTCTTTTTTATTTTTGGTTTTTAAAGACTGCGCCCTATTTTTGCAACCCCCAAGGGGTAAAGGTGAGGTGGATGAGTGGCTGAAATCAGTAGTTTGCTAAACTGCCGTACGGGTTAAACTGTACCGAGGGTTCGAATCCCTCCCTCACCGCTTTTAGGCAAGTCATTATTGCCATTTTTATTATTCAGCTTATGTGTATCAGCCATACACATCATCGTTAGATAGCGATTCAATACTTTTCTCTTTTTCTTTTACTTAGTACATGCGATTCAATAGGGAAAGACCCCCAAATCAAAATAACTTCATAAACAGCACAGCGTTTTCTTAAATAATGTTTCACTTTAGGGCAACATTATTTCTCTTCGCTGAGTGGATAAAAACCACAAGTGCCGAAAGGTCATTACGTGCAAACATTATCTTGAAGAGTTTTTCGTAAAGCAATGGCAAAAAGTAAAAGATAAAATTATCTGGACACTTAGCTTAGTTGAATACATAGAAAGAGTTCCGGAAACTTATCTTCAAAACCTGCAAGACGATTTATATGAAATTAGAGTAAAATTAGGGTCAGACATCTTTAGGATATTTTGCTTTTTTTGACCACGACAAGTTGGTTGTTTTAGCATACGGATTTCAAAAGAAAACACAAAAGACACCCAAACAAAAAATTGAAAAAGCACTGAAAATAAAAAAAGAATATGAAGACGAAAAGAAGTAACATCATGACACTTGACCAATTCAAGGACAAACATTATGGCGTTCGTGGAACGAGAAAAGGAACACCCGGAATCAGGTTATGAAAATTTTAAAATTGGGATGTTGATACAGGAAATCCGCCTTGAAATGGGAATGACACAAGAACAACTTGCGGTAAAAGTGGGCACTACCAAGTCATACATTTCAAAGATTGAGAACAATATTAAAGAAGTCAGAATTTCAACGCTTCAAAAAATTATCGAAACTGGTTTCGGTGGACAATTGCAATGATCAATTAAACTTTAACGATTAACATAAGGTTGAACCACATGTAACAGGATATTTACATTAGTAAGGCTTGACATCAAATGCTCAACTATGGTAATTTTAGTAAACTTTGGTTCAAAACCCGACTCGGACTGCTATTGCTATGTCATCGAAAATGCCTAATCCGTTAAGATGTCTCATCGGTTTTAGTTCCTTGCAAAAATTTGGTTTCTAAAAATATTTTTGAAATTTAGGTTCATCTTATGTTTCCCGTTTTAAAAGTAAAATAGTTTTGCTTTCCCATAAAGGAATGAATGGGCAAATAGAGAAACCCCTAAAAGAAATCCCAACAATGACAAATAAAAAACCGGATATTCAACTCAGGCCAACTGTGATGGCTGATCTGGACACTTTATTTCAGTTTCAACTTGACAAAGAAGGCGCCTACATGGCTGCATTCATGCCGAAAAATTCGACAGATAAAGAAGCCTACCTGATCAAATATGCAAAGTTGTTAGATGATCCAGCTGTAAATAATCAGACCATTATCCTTGATGATGTCATCGTTGGGAGTATTGCAAAATTTGTAATGGAAGGCAACACAGAAATTACCTATTGGATAGACCGAAAATTCTGGGGGCAAGGCATTGCTACAAAAGCATTAAATGAATTTCTTGCCCTGGTAAAACGCAGGCCAATATTCGGACGAGTGGCATTTGACAATTTTGGTTCACAGAAAGTATTAGAAAATTGTGGTTTTCATAAAATAGGCTCTGACAAAGGTTTTGCAAATGCCCGGCAAATGGAAATAGAAGAATTTATTTATAAACTGACTTGACATTTGACAGAAAAAAAAATCTCAAAACAAACAGTTTTCGTCAGGAGAGATGAAGCGTAAAACTCAACGTTTGTGCACGATTAGTCATGAGCATTAAAGCAGGCAAAAGAGTTTTGATTTTCCGCATGAATACAAAGTCACTAGAAGTGGTCCTTCATTTATCCCATTAAATAGGCTATACCTTCTTCTACCGTTTCACAGAGATCACAAACTTTATTATTGCGACATATATCTTTGAATTGATCCCTTATCACTTTATAGGAGTGGTGCATAGGGCAGGGGTGCGTAGAAGAACATTTACTTAATCCAAGCCCGCACTCTTCAAAAGTCTGTTTTCCATCAATCGCATAAATAACATTTATGATCGGTTGATTATGTTGTTTTAATGTAAGATAGAAACCACCTGTAGGACCTTTTGTACTGTTAATCACAGATTCTTTAACAAGAGATTGCAATATTTTTCCTACAGAATGTTCACTGGCATTTATATAGGCCGCAATATTTTTGATACCGGCTTTTTCGCCGCTTTTATATTTGATAGCGAGGTAAATAACCGCTTTAATGGCGGTCTTACAGGTTAAACTGAGCATTTATCTTTCATTTAAAAATTCTCTGCCTTCGGGTGAAATCATTTGAGCATTCCAGGGTGGATTAAAAGAAAGCTCAAGCGCAATATGATAGTTTGGAAATGTACTGTGTAAAACTTCTTCTGCGGCTTGAGTAATGGAATCGCCCATAGGACAAAACTGGGTGGTAAGTGTCATGGTGCAAAAGATCTTTTTTTCTTGATCGTCAAAATCAACCTGATAGATAAGCCCCAGATCCACTACGTTTAAGCCAATTTCGGGATCTATCACTTCCAACAAGGCATTCAGCGCCTGCTGGCATTGTTCCGTATTATTTGTAACCACATTCATTCCTTTGTTGGTTTATGCGTGAGCAATTTAAAAACATTCAAATTGTATAAAATGGATGTAACCAATAAAAAAACAGCCCCGGTTTGTAATATAAAATATTGGTTCATGAATACGCCCAATAGAAAAATAATAAATCCCAATATATAAAAAATGGCCATCCATTTAAACAAAGTAATATTAAACAGATCTTTGGGATTGGGTGTTTTTTGTTTTCCTGCCAGATGATGATACACTTTATTCCATACAATAAATGGCAGTGTTTTAAAAGTCATTCCTAAAATAATCGCAGTTATCCATCCAAAGAATATGATAAATCCATAGCTGATGATTAAAGCGATGTTTTCAGTGGATTGAGATAATAAGAGAATGATAATGATGCATAAAAAAAGGAGGGGCAATAACATCATGATAACTGAAAGCAGAGAGACTTTCATGGGTTCATCTACTTTTTTCCTGATTCTTTCTTTATAAGCATGATAACAAAAATTGGCAAATAATAGAATGGCCATGACTATCAATGCATAGGTTAATAGATACAGCCAGGATATTTGAAGATATATGAAATCCGCAATGAAAATAATTAACCCCGCATTGATACATACATAGATCCACCACAATTTTTTTGTATGATGATATTTTGAAATCAAAAACATGGGGATTAATCTTGAACCCACACCCATGACCAACAATAAAAACCAACCCACAATACCGATATGAGCGTGCATCGGTAAATAGGTTATTGAATTTTCTGAAAGGAATGGCTTTGTGAAATTATACACCAGTAAAAGCCCTATAATGGTCGTAGCGAGTAACCAGAGCGTTGCAGTCAATACAAAAAATGCATGTACATTTTCATGTTTGCTTTTGGCCATGCTTATAGCCAGGTTAATACAATAAACGATGATGGCGCTTACAATAAAATGCGCTCCCCATTGAGCCGGCCAACCCATATTAAATACTAAAAATCCATATATAAGTAATGGGATGCCGATTGCTGCGAAAATAAAGGAACACCAGGCGAGGAAATTGCTGTATAATTTATTTTCAATCATTACGGGAACCAGTTGATGGCTAGCCCCAAGTATTATCATTGTGCCCCAGCCAAGCGCCATTGTGTGGGTAATGGCGAGCGTATTAGGCTGGAAATAATTTGTAGTAAAACCCGGAATGGATATCACTAATAAAATGCAGGCCACAAAAAAGGAAAGGGCTGCATAAATATAAAAGGGTATTACAACCTTATAGGATGTAGTACTTGATAATCCCATATTTCCAGGTCCGGTAACCATATTATTTTTTATAAATCAATAGATGCACACTGCCTTCATTTATTTCTTTAATACGGAAATGAAAGCCTCTATCTTCTAATTCGGGCAGGAGGAAAACCGGTATCCGCTTATGATAAACAAATAATGCTTTATCATCCGGCAGGCTTTCCAGGGCATCCAGAATGGTATGCATAGGCAGCGGCATAGGTAATTCCGTTACATCAATAACTGCTAAATTTTCTTTATAGGCATTCACTATTTCATCCCAGCCTTCAGACCAGTTTTCTTTCCGGGGCCCATCAAATAATTGATGATCTTTTTTAAAAAAATAGGTGTGAAATACTTGTGGATCCGTATTTTTTACAAAAGATTCATATCCCTGTTTTTCAAGAAGATGAATCAGTGGAGTCGGTTCAAAACTATTTATGATATTGAGTACATGCCCATTTGGCAATTCTTTCATTGCTTTCATAATAATCTTTAGCGGGTCATTGCCGGATTCTATGTCTGCACGAACATCCAGGTTATGTATTTTATCTTTTTCAATCTGCTGAAGGAATGCCGGTTCCTCTTTTTGCGGTAATTTTTTTTCCTCCTGAATGGATTGATCGATTTCGAAACCCAACGGCTGCAGTACATTAAAAAAATCTTTGACTGCACACCCGCCAATCCTGGAAGCCATTGTAATACTCGACCTGCCGGCAATCACTTTACGTAAAATGGGATTGCGTAGTTTTTCAAACTTTGGAGAAAGAGATACAATGGCATCCAATGCTTTTGGATTATGCTTGAGAATAGCACCAATCTTTGTATTGACATTGATGATCATGATTATTCAAAATAAGTGTGATAAGCTTTCAATTGAGTATCTAAATCGTTTACATTTTTCCGGGCTGTAGAGCTGTCTTTGATATTTTTCAAATCATTGGAAAGTCGCATCACCGGAGTGAGCCATTGATGAAGCGCCTCGTGGTCGGGCCCGGTCATTTTACATTCCTGTAATAATTTTTGCAGCATATTATTCATATCATTTCCTAAAACCTGGTATTCAGATGGTGTAGGCGCTGTAATTGTTTTGAAATGATCAGCTATATTTTGTAGATCTGTTATTCGTTGATTGGTTGCTGTATCGGCTTTCCATTTCATGCCATTATTGAGATTGAGCGCCTGTGTCTCTTCATGCGAGGTACTATCCTGATGCATTTCGCTGTGATCTTGATGATTACAGGCAAGGAGCATACTGCAACTTATAAAAAGGCAAATGAATCGTTTCATGATCATGTTCATTTTTTTAAATACTCAAACATCATTCAGTGATTTCTTTTCCCAAAAACAATCTTTCCACAATTGGTCTAATTCTTTACTGTTAACAGGCATGCGCGATGAAATTTTTTCAAGTTCTTCTGCCGCAATTTTTTCCTGGAGATAATTCAGCAATACTCTTTCTTCAAATCGAATATGGGATTCCAATTTACTGGCAAAATGATTCAAAAGTGATTTGATTTCTTTTGATTGTTTAATAGCTGTAATGATTTGATGGAGCTCTTGATGTTCTGTGATGGCCCGTTTTATCAATGGATCATCATCAGGCATTTGGGAAAACAAAAGTGTTTCTTCATCCCTGATATGTTTTGCAATATCTTCTTCAAAAATATACAACACATAATTCTTGATTCTTGCTATTTCAACACCATTTTTCAGACCATTTCTAATTTTCCAGCAGAGCAATAATCCAAAATGATGCTCCTTAGAAAATGAGACAATGGCCTGATGGCGTTTTTGGGGTTTGGGGTTCATTAATTTTTTAAAGTTTTTTCTTTCGATAGCGCTTTGGGAAAAAGAATGTTATTTTCCAGGTGAACATGTATATGGAGATCTTTTTCGAATTCATCCAAATTTTTGAATAAAAAAGCATAACTGGCACAGCCATCAGCCGGCACTTCATAATTGTTGCTGAGCTCACGGATTTCTTCCATTTTACGACCTACAATTTCATGTTCATGTTGCATCATATCAATGGGGGATTCTACACTTTTAAATGCATTATGTTGAAGAGATCCCGTTTTATTTTCATTATGATCTAATTGTTTAATGAAAGGAAATAAAATATTTTCTTCTTTAATTAAATGTGGTGCCATTTCTTCACAAACATCTTTTACCAATTCATTGATCTGCAATAATTCGGGATGATGCTTACCATGTACACGAGCCACTTTATCTGCATAAGCTTCCAGGTCAGGAAGTATTCTTTTCACATAACTGTGATGTGTATTAACAATATAATCAGCAAGAAAACTCATACTCCAGTCATTATAGGGTAAAGGCCTCATATCACTTACAGATTGATTTGCCTGCTGTAATTCTTTTTCTACTTTTGTTACATCCAGACCTTTTTCTGCACAGGCTTCTTTAACTGTTTTCTTCCCTCCGCAACAGAAATCAAGTCCGTACTTTTTGAACACTTCTGCTTTGCGCAGATCTTTGGCTGCAATTTCACCCAGCGTTTCATCCTTTTCACCGGTGATCTTTTTGGAAATTTTCACTTCCCATACTTCCGGGCCTTCCGCTAAGTATTCCCAACTAAAAATATTTCCACGCTCTCCCAAAAGCTGGTAGTACAATGGCTTTGGATCATGGTCATTGTGAATGGTCAAGCTTTCTCCTTCAGGGAGCTCGTCAAATCGGGCAAAAATGGTTGGGTGCTTTTGTCGAGGTTCAAGGACTGTTACATCCAGGAAATTCTCCGTACTTGTTTGCATATATGTATGATTTTTAAATTTGAAACACAAAGGTAAATAATAAAAGTAAATAAATACTTTTATTATTTCATAATTTTTTTAAAAATCAAAATTGAACGTGTTTACGCGTCTTTAGGATTTGAGTAGAAGGGGAGATATATTCCACAGATCAATTGGGTAAAAATAAGTAACAAAAAAATAGAGGATAAAGTTGAGTATATAAGAAAAAAGTAAAAAAGACGAAGGCTTTTTTACTTTTTTAAAAGGTATCAAATGTTACTTCTTAGGAGGAGAAACATCAGGAACGAGCCCGGGTACCGTAGTTGGCTTCCCTTTATCATCTAAGGCTACAAAGCGAAAGAAAGCATCACTAATCAGTTTGTTTACGCTTTCCTTCACCTTTCTTGCATAAGATTGAACATGAATTTCCAGGGATGTTTTAAATGATCTGGTAATCACTGCTTTGATGGTGATGATATCCCCTATTTTAGCGGGTATTTTGAAATCTACCCGGTCAATAGATACGGTTACACAAATTTTTCCCGCATGTGTCTGTGCACATACCGCAGCGGCAATATCCATCCAGGCTACTAACCGGCCACCTTGCAAAATACCCATAGGATTGGTATCGTTTGGGCATACCACCTCTGTCTTGATAGTTTCTGATTCACCGGGGCTTTTGGTTTTGATCATATCCATTTCTTAGAACTTTATTGTACCGGGGATTGTTTTTTAATGACTTTCATTAAAGTGCTGTCCCAGTTGCCGGTTACTTTTATTTGTCCAATAGCGCCATAAGAAAAAGCTTCAATCAGATTATGATTGACAATGGCATAGGTGCCCGGTTCACGAAATTTATAAAGAGCAGCTGCTGCAGAGCCTCCGGGAATGGACCATGTTTCAAAATCTACATAGGGTTTATTATCAAATTTTCCACCAGGCCAAAAAAGGTCTGCATGTCCTCCAATCAGGTGAATTCTTGTGTCTCTGTTTGCTTGTGAAGTAATCAACAATACTTTTTCTCCCACTTTTGCAGTTAAAGCATTTTTTCCTGTCATGGCGCCTTCACTGCCATTGAAGACAATATTTGTCGGTTGTAAAGATTTCATGGATTCCTGAATCAATTTGATGCTTTCTTGCGGAGTAGCGATATTCAATATTTTTCCATCTTTATCTTTTGGAAGATAATAATCCTGTTCCGCAAAATAATATGCTTTATCAAATTGAACCGGGTTTCCATTTTCATCTTTCAATCCTTCCCGTGGTAAGACCATGATTGCACCATTCATTCCGGAAACAATGTGAGCCGGAGTCATCGTACCACCTGGCGCACAATGGTAGATGAAAACTCCGGGTTTGGTGCAGCGAAAACGAAATACTACTTGTTGACCGGGATTGACCAAAGAAATATCGCCGCCTCCCATTTCACCGGTGGCCGCATGAAAATCAATATTATGTGTTTGCGTATTTGTGGAAGGGTTTTTTAAAGTAAGTTCTACAAAATCATTTTGATGTGCTACGATAATTGGACCAGGCACTGAACCATTATAGGTAAATGCCCATATGGAATCGCCGGGAGCTACCTGTATTTTTTTCTCCATGACAGTAAGCGTCACTTGGATTACTTTCGGCCCATCTTTAGCTACCTGGTCAAATTTTGGAAGATTGGGGGGTGCCACTAATTCCTGTGTAACTTTTGGCAGGTCATCACCGGTGCCTTCAAATTTAGCATCAAGTACAGAATTCGTACGACCATTTTTACATGCATTAAAACAAATCATCATTATCAAAATGATGAAGATTTTACTATGACGAAGGAACTTAGGTAATTGAGGAGTGATTTGTAACTTTTTCATTTTTCTGTTTTAAGATTTAAAAATGTGATAGAGAAGAATTGCAAAATTAAAGTTTAAAATATATATGAAAAATTAATGATCAACCAGGTATAATAAATTGGGAATGGATTGTTTATCCAGATAAAATGTATATTAGCCGATAGAAACGAAATGAATTATATGTATGATAATAATACCTGCAATTTAAACTTTAAAGAATTGCAACAACAGTTTGCAGATCAGTACAGGCAGGTGTTTAATGATAAAATGGCTCATAAAACAATTGTCATCCTGCCCGGAATTTCTTTGGATGTTGACATTTTATCAAAGCTAACAGGTGTATTGCATTACGAAGAAAGAATGCTTTGTATGCTCATGTTGCTTCGTTTTCCCAATACACATGTTGTCTATATGACCAGTATCCCCATTGACCCGGTTATTATAGATTATTATTTGCATTTACTGCCGGGAATAACCGGATATCATGCACGAAAAAGGTTGACCTTATTAAGTTGCTTTGATGCGTCCCGGAAATCTCTTACAGAAAAAATTCTGGAAAGGCCCAGGTTAATTGAGCAAATTCGAAAATGTATTCCCGATAAACGTTTTGCCCATCTTTCTGCTTTTAATGTTACCAATGCAGAAAAGGAACTTGCGATGTTGTTGGGAATTCCATTGTATGGTTGTGATCCGGACCTGCTCCTTCTGGGCACAAAAAGCAGTTGCAGAAAAATATTCCGGGAATGTGGAATTGCTTTGCCGGACGGTTTTGAAGATTTGAATACAGAAGATGATATCATAGATGCCTTAACTGCATTAAAAAAGAAAAACCCGAACCTTGAAAAAGCGGTTATCAAAATTAATGATGGGTTTTCGGGTGAAGGCAATAGTATGTTTTCTTTTCGGGGAGCACCAAATGATGATGAATTGCATGAATGGGTTAAAGTGCAATTGCCTCAAAGAATTAAAATTATAGCAGCAGATGTGAGTTACAGGACTTATTTGGAGAAGTTTAATGCATTAGGTGGAATTGTGGAAGTCTTTATTGATGGGGAATCAAAATGTTCTCCCTCTGTTCAATGCCGGATCAATCCTTTGGGCGTTATAGATATTATTTCAACACATGATCAAATACTTGGCGGTGAAAGTGGACAGGTTTTTCTGGGAGCTATTTTCCCGGCCAATCATGAATATGCACATGAATTAGGGGTCATCGGAAAAAAGATTTCTGAATATTTAAAACAGGCCGGAGTTTTAGGCCGGTTTGCCATAGATTTTATCAGTATCAAAAAGGGAGATCAATGGATTCATTATGCGATTGAAATAAATGTCCGCAAAGGAGGCACTACCCACCCTTATTTAATGTTGCAATTTTTGACAAATGGACATTATGATGCGGATAAAGGGAAGTATTTCACGGCAAATGGTCAAACACGTTATTATGTTTGTTCTGATAATTTTCAAAGCCCCGTTTACCAGGGTCTAACGCCTTATGATTTAATTGATATTGCCACCTGTAGTGAATTAATTTATAATGGCACATCTCAGGAAGGGGTCATGTTTCACATGATTTCTGCACTCTCCCAATATGGAAAAATGGGCTTAGTTTGTATTGGTTCCAGCTTAGATCGCGCAAAAGAGTTTTATCAAAAAGCAGAAAATGTTTTTAATAATCATGAGAAACTAAGGTAATCTAATTATGCTCCTTTGAAATTCTATTTTCGATTCTTTTATCAGGTATCAGCCAAATAGCGGCTACTAAAAAATATAAAGTAAGGCTGATCCATTCATTAAAAAAACCGCAAATAATGGAAACGATATAAATAAACAAAGAAATTTTCCCTTTATAATCCTTTTCAAATGCTTGAGATAAAAGCGATTCTTTTCCATGAATTTTTACCAATTGATTGGCAAGAATAATATAAGCCAAAGCATTTATCAATAAAACAAATCCATATAACAAAACAGGAACCTGACTAAAATGATTTTCTCCCATCCAGGCTGAAGAAAAAGGTATGAGAGATAATGTAAAAAGAAGAAAAAGATTTGCCCATAAAGTTCTGCCATCAACGCTTTTTACGGCCTGGAACATGTGGTGATGATTATTCCAATATATGCCTACATACATAAAACTGAGTATATAACTTATGAATACAGGAATAATTGGTATTAATGCATTGAGGGTCGCTTCGTGGGGCACTTTCATTTCTAAAACCATGATGGTGATTATAATGGCGATAACACCATCACTAAATGCCTCCAATCTGCCCTTATGAAATTTTATTTCCATTTTGTACTTTATTTTGGTTTTTGTGATAATTTATTTTTTGAACAATGATATATGAAATGGTTACAGATAGAATAGCTGCAATAATGCCACCAGCAATATCCTCCGGAAAATGTTGCGCTAAATAGATTCTGGAATAAGCAACTATTAATGAATAAATAAGCCCCAAAATAAGCCACCACCTGCTTTTTAATAGCAAACAGAAAAACAGATATATGCTAAAAGCAGTTGTTGCATGCCCTGAAGGAAAACTCGAAACGGTATGCAGTTCTACACCGGGTACCATGTGAATTAATGCCGGATCACTTATATACTTTATGGGACGCAGGACATTCGGAGCGATTACATATTTAAAAAGTTGTGCAATGATTGTGCTGCATAGAAAGGTGAAAAAAAGTAATAATATGGCATCCTTTCTTTTAAGAATCAGCCAGGTTATGAGTAATACGGCCAACCATACTATACCATCACCCAGGTAAGTTACGCTACTAAAAAAAAGATCTGCCATTTTTCCCCAATCATTATTTAATAGGAGAAAACTCTTTTCTTTTCCTAATGCAAAAGAATAAATGAAAATAATGAGCGCACATATTAATGATACAATGATCCCCCATCTTAAATATTTTGTATTAATATTTTTCATTATTCACTTTTTTTAGAATGACCGTGGTTGGCAATTCAAAAATATCACGGTGGCGTGCTATTTCTTTTAAAGGCAAACTCATTAGGTCAGGTAAATACTCCTCTCTTGTAATGACGATACTATTTCCAGGTCTATTCAACCATTCTTTCAATGTGTCTGTATAAAATGTTTTGGGAATATTTTTATCAAGATAAAAACGGTAACCGGAATTGAAAATTTGATATCCAAAAATATGATCCGCATTTTTTACCTGTTGAATGGTTGAAGCTACCGGGTTTTGACGATATATGGCTGGGTATAAATAAGCAATTCCAATTACATTAAAGAGACAAAATGACCAAAAAATAATGAGGAGTTGTTTTTTGAAGAATAGATTTTTTCTGAAAATGAGATAAATGAATAATAATAATGGCACGATTAAAAGAATGAATGCAACCGGGGCCATGAATTTTACATCCTGCTCTTGCATTAAGGCATAGTAACCGGCAATTGGAATGCAAATTGAAAAAAGAATTAAAATGAAATAAGGATATTTTTTTCCTGTCCAATCTCCCTGAACCAGGCCGGCAATATATTTTCCCAAAATAACCGCAGCAAAAGGATAACAAGGCATTGCATAATTAGGAAGTCGGGTGCTGGAAAATGAAAAAAACACGATAAATACCAGGACCACCATACCAGAAAATTTCAATAATGGTTCTGAAAAAATTGCTTTTCTTCTTTTAATTATTCCACCTGAATAAACAATATAGGGGAGCAAGCCAATAATGAAAAATAATAAAGTAAGGCCAAAGAAGCCACCATGTCCTTCCTGTGAGTCTGAGAATCGGTTTAAATTATTTTCAATAAAAAAACCCTTTGTCCAGGCTCCGTTTGTGGCCTTATCAACAGCTATGTACCAGGGCAATGCGATAAGTAGAAAAAGTAAAAATGCGCCTAAAAGATGCAGCCATGATATGCGCTTCCATTGCTTTGTCCAGGCCACCCAAATAAACAGGATTAACCCCGGTAAGGCTAATGCTACAGGGCCTTTTGCCAAACAGGCTAAGGCTAAAGCTATGGCCGATAAGTATAATTGACTTGTTTTGTTTTCTTCAATCCAACGATACGCGCTAAACAAACCCAGCGTGATAAAAAAAATGAGATAAGGGTCCGGAACCGACAAGCGGAATTCAAATATAAAATGTGTACTGGCCACTAGAACTACTGTTGCGCAAAAAGCTTCAAATGGTTTGATAAATTTCCTGGCATACCAATACGTAATGCAAAGCGTTAATAAGCCCATAATAGCAGAGAAAAAGCGAGCGGCAAAAGGTGTATATCCAAAAGTCTTATAAGAAAGGGCCATAAAAAAATAATGCAATGGAGGTTTATCTGTACGTAATTCACCATTGAATGTTGGAATAATCCATTGATGATTTTGTAGCATTTCCCTGGCACATTCCGCATTTTTTGCCTCATCTAAAATATAAATAGGCGTAGCCCCAATATGAAAGAATAGCACAAAGCCTCCAATCAAAAGCAATAAGTAAAAATAAACCTGTTTATATGAAGCTGCGTCTATCAAGATGTTCCATTTTAATTTAGATAGGTTTGCAAATTAAATGATTTAATATATGGCTGGCATCTTTTATGTATATGGATAATAAAATATTTATGCAAAAAATTTTTACGATCTTATTGACCTTTTTGCTCAACAACACTTTCGGGCAATTTCCTGTTGATACCTTACAAGGGGTACATGCCTTTATCAATGGATATCATGTGATTCCAAGTTATTTCTATACCACAAAGGGCCATACAATCGGAATGGGCTATATCAATCATTTTTCAAGTGATGGAAAAGCCGGCCCGATCGAAATTGTTCGCATCGACTTTACTGAACAAAAATTTGAGAAAAAAACCATTCCCGAAATTTTATCAGGCGTTGATGTCTTCTGGAAATCAATAATAGATGCCAAAGGAAACATCTATTTATCAGGGAATGTGCCTCAAAGAACCATAGAGCAATTGAACCTAGAAGATTCCATTGCATATCACATTCTGGGAAATGCTTTTACAACGGGGAATGCATTGGCTTATTCAATGGCTGAAGGCCAGGATGGAAAAATCTATTTTGGTGGAAGTAGTGGAGGTACATTTTATAGCAGTTATGACCCTCTTACAAAAAATTGGAATAAAGGACCGGTGCTGGATCCCGATCATGCCTATGTACTCAGCATTACGGGAGATGCTCAATTTATCTATGCACAAACGGGTCAACAAAATGCTATTCGTTTGTGGGCGATCAAGAAAAGTAATGGTCAAAAGAAATTATTGGCATCCATTAAAAATACGACCAGGTTTAATTTTGCTACATACCGGGAAGGTATTTATGTATCTATGAACACAGATACTTTAAAAGGGGTCTTCCAATTAAAAAACGGAAATATGGTTAGGGTACCTGCATTACCCGTATCAATGACGGCCATGAATTATGAGGATCGCAATGGGAATGTGCTTCAACAAATTTCCAGTTGGTATGATCCGGTGACAAATGACTTGAACTATGGCTGGAAAAATAATTTAAATAGGAAAATCCATATTCCATCCAGTGAATACCAGACAGATATTCGTAAACTATTTTCTTTCCCGGGGGATAATAGATATTTATATTTTGTAGGAGATTATTATGGCAATTATTACCAATATGATATTGCTCAAAAGCGAACAACACTTCTTGGAAATACCGGTATGAATGTTTATTCCTTTTTGGCCTTTAATGATAGTATCTTGTATATGGGTGGTTACCCAAGTGGTTATTTAATGGTTTGGAACAGACATCAGCCATGGACTGCCAATCGTTTTATCAATGGCAAATTCATCACTCCAAATGAGCCTGAAGCGAATCCGCATTTATTAATTCACTGGAAAAGTGAAGGTACTCCGCCGGCCGGATTTCATCATACATTGAAAATAGTTTTTGATATGAAGGGAAATATAGTTGGTGCAGGCAATGTTATTCGTATTGGCCATGCAGCATCTGTGGGTGTTTATAATCCGTATAATCAAACATTGTATGGAATAGATTATTCTTTTCTGAATTACACGACATTCTCAGATATGATCCTCTGGAAAAACCAGATTATTTTTTCAGTGAAAAGCACCGGGAAAAATTTTTTATGGTTTTATGACCCCGAAAAAAACCGTATGACCGACAGTATTAATTTGGGATATGATGATTATGGTAAATTATATATAGAAAAAAACCTGCTTACCGGCATTGCACAAGACAGGATTTACCAATTTGATCTGAACAAAAAAGTGCTCATTTATAATTTTTCATTTCCACAAAATACCATTGCACAATCATTTCAATTGAGTTATGGGAAAAAACTGGTTCATTCCAAACTGCCATTGCCAAAGGAGTTGAGCGCATTTTATTTGTTTCCATATAATGAAATGGTTGAAATCAATGGAGTCATTTATATGATCAAGGGTAAAAATATTTTCACCGTAAAAGAAAATCTTTTTAAATAAAAAAATTATCCTTTTTCAAAAGGAGGATGATATTCCCAAAAAATTCCGGCAAGAGAAACCACGACGGTAATTAAATAAAAGCATAAACTGATACTCACCGGTAGAGGACTGTTCTGTGTATGCAATAATGTATTGCTGCCCCACAAAAAAACGATTTCTCTGGCTCCTAAACCGCCAATGGTAAATGGGAAAATAGCAACGACCGATGATAATAAAAAGATGAATATAAATACCGGTATGAAAGTATGAATATTTAAAGCCATTAAAATAAAGTACACACAAATGACCTGTAATGTTTGTACTCCCAATCCCATCCATAAAGTAGGCCAGAAGCCGGGGAGAAAAGTTGGAAATATTTTTTTTACCAGTACATAATATAAAAACAGCCCGGGTAATATCAGCGCAATTACGATCCACCCGATTTGATCAAAATGCCTGGTGATTGCAAAATAAACGGCTGCCAAAATGCTTAATCCGGCAATACCACTGACTCTGTCAAGCAAGACAGCGGCAGATAATAATTTTGTAGAAGCATTATATTTTCTTTTTAATAAGATAACCTTATAAGCATCACCACCTATACCGCCCGGAAGAAATAAATTATAAAACATTCCCAGCCAATAGAGTTTAATATTGGAACTTTCGGAAATAAAAAGACTCATATTCCTGAAATAAATATTAAGCCGGAATGCGGAAAGAATTTTTGAAAGTATAAAAAATGCAACTGCCCCTAAGATCCATGACCATAAAGCTGTTTGAATTATTTCAATACTTTTTTGCCAGTCAATTTTGGTACTGATATACCATAGACATAAACAGGTAATTGTAATTTTTAAAAAGAGTTTTAACCAGGCCGGCCATTTTTTCTGCATAAGAATAAATCTGGATAATTATTTTGGGAAGGATTTTTCTTCCATTTGTTTTTGTGCAGCATCTTTTTTCCAGAGGTTTCTTACCTGGTATGTTTTTCGGGTACCAGATTCATAATAAGTACGCATACTTACTTCGGCCAAAATACCAATGGTGATTAATTGGATACCACCCAATAATAACATCAGTCCCAGGATTAATAAAGGTTTTCCCCAGATATCCTGGCCCATGATTTTTAAGATGAGTAAATAAGTATTAATCAATATGCCTAAAAATAGCAGGATAAATCCAATTGTTCCAAATAGATGCATCGGCTTTTGACTGTATCGACGGAAAAAAACCATGGTGATAAGATCACTCATCACCCGGAAAGTCCTTCCCAGGCCATACTTTGATTTGCCAAATTGCCTGGCATGATGTTTAACATCTACCTGCACAATCCTGGCTCCCTGCATACTTGCAAGTACAGGAATAAAACGGTGCAATTCTCCATAAAGGCCCAATTCTTCTGCAATTTCTCTTTTGAAGACTTTTAAAGTACAACCATAATCCTGAATATATACTTTGGTCATATGACGAATAATGGCATTGGCTATCCGGCTGGGTATCTTACGCAGAAAAATACCATCTTTCCGATTCTTCCTGTTACCGGCAACAAGATCCCAATCTTCTTCTTTTAATTTCTGCAACATCATGGGTATATCAGACGGATCATTTTGTAAGTCGCCATCCATCAGTGCTATGTATTTCCCTTTTGAGTAATCAATTCCTGCTGCCATAGCGGTACTTTGGCCATAGTTTTTCCTGAGTTCAACCAATATAACATGGTCATCCATGTATTTTTTTATTTCTCCCCGGGTATTATCAGAGGAGCCATCATCCACTAGAATGATTTCATAATCCAGATCCTTTAGGGCAGCATGTATTGCATCCAATAAAGGATGTATATTTTCTTCTTCATTCATCACCGTTATCACTACCGATAATTCACACATGGGAATAATTTTCAACAAATATATGGAATAGAAAAAAAGGGTACAGTAAGCATGTTGAAATTCAAATTACTTCAATTCTTTTTTTTATTTTTACAAAAAACAATTATTTTCATCCAAATTTTTGAAAGATGGATAACCTGTCATGATTATCCATTTATTTTTTAAAAGATTGATTCACCTAACAAATTTTATCTATGAATGTCAATGAGACGAGCACTTATATTTTGCCCTTAGATCAGGTTGGAATTAATGATATCGACAGGGTAGGAGGAAAAAATGCTTCCCTAGGAGAAATGCTGCAAAACCTTTCATCGCTGGGAATTAGAATTCCAAATGGTTTTGTAATTACTGTTGCCGCTTACAAAAAGTTTATTGAATTCAATGGCTTAGAAGACACCATCAAAAAAATTATCAATGCAATTGATTACCAAAATATTGAGTCTTTACGCAGGGGAGGCTTACAAGTGAGGCAATTACTAAAGAATAGTCATTTTCCTAAGGACCTGAGTGAAATGATTATTGATGCATATACAGGATTGTCCGGAAATTATCAACAAGATACAACGGATGTTGCCGTAAGATCTTCTGCCACTGCAGAAGATTTACCGGATGCAAGTTTTGCCGGTCAACAGGAAACCTATTTAAATGTACGCGGCCCGGCCTCACTTATTGATTGTGTGAGAAATTGTTTTGCGTCTTTATTTACAGACCGCGCTATTAGCTATCGTCAGAGCTTTGGTTATGACCATTTTAGTATAGGGCTGAGCGTATGTGTACAAAAAATGGTACGTAGTGACTTAGGTGCATCGGGTGTGGCTTTTAGTATAGATACGGAAAGTGGTTTTAAAGATGCTGTTGTAATCAATGGTTCTTATGGCTTAGGGGAAATGATTGTGCAGGGATCCGTATCACCGGATGAATACATTGTGTATAAACCCTTATTAAAGGAAGGTTATGCAGCGCTTATTGAGAAAAAAATGGGTGTGAAAGATAAGATGATGATCTATAGTGATGCCGGTGATGAAAGGGTAAGAATTATTCCTACGGAGAAAGGATTTCAAAACCGGTTTTGCTTGAAGGATTCAACGGCTCTGGAATTGGCTTCATGGGTTGTTAAAATAGAAGAATATTATACACGAATTAAAGGAAAATGGACTCCCATGGATGTGGAATGGGCCATTGACGGTTTGAGTAAAGAACTATTCATTGTACAGGCCAGGCCGGAAACCATTCATTCTCAAAAGGAGACAGGAGAAGTTTCAGGTTATAAAATTTCTGATGAAAATCGTGGAGATAAAGTGATCTTGAACGGTATTGCAGTAGGTGATAAGATTGCCGGCGGCAAAGTAAATATTTTATTTTCACTGGATAAAAGGGTTATAGAAGGTCATGAGTTCCAGGCAGGGGATGTGCTGGTAACAGATATGACAGATCCTGATTGGGAACCAATTATGAAAAAAGCCTCCGCCATCGTTACCAATAAAGGAGGAAGGACTTGCCATGCAGCCATAGTAGCCCGTGAATTAGGCGTTCCTGCTATAGTGGGATGTGGTAATGCCACTGAACTCTTACATGATTTGCAGGAAGTAACCGTAAGTTGCGCGGAAGGTGAGACAGGAATGGTATATGAAGGCATTATTGCATTTGAAAAAGAGACTTTTAATGTGAAAGATCTTCCAGAAATCAAAACGCAATTGATGCTTAATGTAGCCTCTCCATCCATGAGTTTTCAATTTTCTCATTTACCTAATAAAGGTGTAGGCCTGGCACGTGAAGAATTTATTATTAATAATTATATTCAAGTACATCCGCTGGCATTAATGCAACATGAAAGCCTAGGTGATGAAGAATTGTCTAAAGAAATCAAAAATAAAACGGCCGGCTTTGATAATGAAGAAGACTTCTTTATAAATAAATTATCTTATGGCATAGCCAAAATTGCCGCATCATTTTATCCCAATAAAGTGATTGTAAGATTTTCTGATTTTAAAAGCAATGAATATTTTAATTTATTAGGAGGAAAATATTTTGAACCAGAGGAAGAAAATCCCATGATTGGATGGAGAGGAGCTTCGCGTTACTATTCTGAAAAATATAAGCCTGCCTTTGGCATGGAATGTAAAGGTATTAAAAAGGTGCGTGAAGAAATGGGGCTTAAAAATGTAGTGGTCATGGTTCCATTTTGTCGCACCGTAGATGAATTAATCAAAGTGCAGGAAGTAATGAAAGAGTTTGGATTGGAACGTGGTAAAGATGGACTGGAAGTATTTTTAATGGCTGAAATTCCTTCTAATGTGATACTGGCCGAAGATTTTTGTAAACATATTGACGGCTTTTCCATTGGCTCCAATGATCTGACTCAATTAACTTTGGGATTAGACAGAGATTCCTCTTTGGTTGCCCATATTTATGATGAAAGAAACCCTGCTGTAAAACGCATGATCAGTAATCTTATAGATACCGCAAAGAAAAATAATGTGAAAGTGGGTATTTGCGGACAGGGTCCAAGTGATTTCCCTGATTTTGCACAGTTCCTTGTAGAGAAAGGAATTGATAGTATTTCCGTAACACCTGATTCAATTATTAAAACCATAAAGGCTATTGCAGAGATCGAAAAATAAAGCGGTCTTTGATTTTATTAAAAGACTGCTTGAACCAAGCAGTCTTTTTTTTCTTAGATCATATTCTATTTTAAAAAACAGAAATAAGAAACATCTTTTTTATATATCTTAAAATTATAGAATGGCACATCTTGAAGGCAAAGTGGCTTATATCACCGGCGGTTCTAAAGGTATTGGATTGGGTATTGCTAAAATTTTATTGAAGCTGGGGATGCGTGTCGCCATTACCAGTCGAAATTTGAATTCTGCACAACAGGCAGCGAAAGAATTATCATCCATCCCCGGAAGGGTATTGCCTTTAGTATCTGATGTGTCTTCTCTGGCTTCAGAAAATGAGGCTATTCAAAAAGTTATTCAGGAATATGGGCAATTAGATGTAGTCATCGCTAATGCTGGTGTGGGCCACTTTGCATCCATAGAAACATTGTCTGAAAAGGAATGGAAAGAAACCATTGATACCAATCTTACAGGTGTTTTCCATACCGTAAAAGCGAGTTTAGAAGAATTGAAAAAAACAAATGGATACATAATCACTATAGCCAGCCTGGCAGGTACAAATTTTTTTGAAAACGCATCCGCATACAATGCCAGTAAATTTGGTCTGGTAGGATTTTCACAGGCTATCATGCTGGATCTTAGAAAATATGGAATTAAAGTTACTACGATTATGCCCGGATCAGTGGCCACTTATTTTAATGGGCACACGCCAAATGAGGCTGATTATTGGAAAATTCAACCGGAAGATATCGGACAAATCGTTGCTGATTTATTAAGGATGAATCCAAGAACACTTCCAAGTAAAGTGGAAGTAAGGCCCATGAAACCAGGCGGTAAATAATAAAACGGTTCCGCGTCTCATACACTTTTGAGCTTTTAGTTTATTCAATTACAATAATCTTTTAAACTATCTGTTTTTAAATAAGTCTTTATTTGAATTCAGTTAGTTTTCATGCAACAGATCGAAAATCAACACTTGTTGTGGCGGGCAGCATTTGGTCCTGTCATGGATAATTTTAGCCAATTCAAAGAAATTACGCCTGCTCAGCTTTATGCACAGCTTAAAAAAAATACACTTCAAAAACCGATTCCATTTGAAATTGCTCAAAATATGTATGATGGGCTGATCAAAGGAATTCAGGATCTTGGCCAGAAACAACAACTGGAACAAAATCAAAAGATGCAAATGCGAAAGCAATCTATTGATGGTATCAAAAATCTGAATTTATCCTGGTTGGATACAATGGTCAATAGCACAGATCAACTTCGGGAGAAGATGTCCTTTTTTTGGCATGGGCATTTCGCTTGCAGGGTCATCAATATATATTTTCAACAGGAACTACTGAATATTATACGTGAAAATGCTCTTGGACATTTTGGCGATCTTTTAAGAGCGGTAAGTAAAAGTCCGGCGATGCTTTCATTTCTGAATAATCAGCAAAATAAAAAGCAACATCCCAATGAAAATTTTGCCCGTGAAGTCATGGAATTATTTACCATGGGTCGTGGAAATTATTCTGAGGAAGATGTGAAAGAAGGCGCAAGAGCCTTTACCGGATGGGGTTTTGATATGCAGGGTAATTTCCAGGAGAGAGCCTATTTTCATGATAACGGCAAAAAAACATTTTTGCAACATACCGGAAATTTTACAGGAGACGATATCCTGGATATCATTTTGGAGCAACCTGCGACTGCATTATTTATTACCCGGAAGATCTTTCGCTTTTTTGTAAATGATCAGGCCGATGAAGAAATCATCCAATCTTTAGCCCGGGATTTTTACAATAGTCATTATGATATCCAACAATTAATGGATGCTATTTTTGAGAGCAATTGGTTTTATGAAGAAAAAAACAGGGGGACAAAAATAAAATCTCCAATTGAATTAATCGTTGGAATAAGGCGTTTGCTACCTATGGAATTGCAGACGCCCAATAGTCAGTTAGTGTTTCAAAGAGCCCTTGGGCAGGTATTATTTTACCCACCTAATGTATCCGGATGGCCTGGGGGAAATAGCTGGATAGATAGTAGTACTCTGATGGTAAGACTACGATTGCCTCAAATTATGGCCATGTCAGACTCGTATTCTATTCAACCTAAAAATGATGATGATGTCATGATGGGCATGGAGCAGGAAAGGCCCCCAAAAACCCTTCAATACTTTCAGGCAAACATTAACTGGGATCCTTTGTATAGAAATTTTGAGCCTATTCACAGGGAGGAAATTTATGATATGTTAAAGGGATTTCTAATACAAACGCCATCTGCAATGAATGAATTCACTATTGAACGATTTACAAATCAGGATTCTAAAGAAAAGTATCTAAAGTCACTTATGGTACAGTTGATGAGTACGCCGGAGTACCAGCTATGTTAAATCTTATTTTAAAAATGTATGTTTATTAAAAGGCGAAATTTCTTACAACTTGGATCACTGGCAACCGCTTCCCTGATGATGCCAAAATTTCTCAAAGCAGTAGAAATACCCGGAGCAGTTCCGCCTGGGAATAAAGTTTTGGTCGTACTGCAGTTCAGTGGTGGAAATGACGGGCTCAATACAATTATTCCTATGCGGAATGATTTGTATTATAAAGCCAGGCCAAAACTTGGTATAAAAAAAGAAAATGCATTAACGCTGACAGATGAATGTGGTATCCATCCTGCATTGCCAATCCTCAAATCTTTATATGATGAAGGCCAGGTTGGAATTATGAATAGTGTAGGTTATCCTAATCCTGATCGCTCACATTTTAGAAGTATGGATATATGGCAAAGTGCAAGTGATCCTACTCAATATTTAAATACAGGTTGGATCGGCCGATACCTGGATGCACAATGTAATGGTTGCGATAAGCCAACACAAGCTATTGAAATAGATGATATCTTAAGCCTGGCTTTAAAAGGAGATTTGCAAAAGGGAATTGCTTTAGAAGATCCACAGAGATTATTTAATAACAGTAATGAAAAATTTTTTAATGAAATCACTGATGCCCATGCACACGCATCTCCTCCGGTGGATTATTTATATAAAACCTTAAGTGATACACTCAGCAGTGCTGCATATATTTTTAAAGAAAGCAAAACTCATCCGACAACGCAGCTTTACCCGGCAACACCATTGGGTAAAGATTTTAAAACGATCGCATCACTTATCATGAGTGATATTAATACAAAAATTTATTATGTAAGTCTGGGTAGCTTTGACACGCATGTAAACCAGGTAAATCAGCAAACAAGGCTATTTACAGAACTCAATAATGCACTGGAAGCCTTTATCAAAGACCTCAAAATGAATCATCGCTTTGAAGACGTGGTTCTCATGACTTTCAGTGAATTTGGCAGGAGAGTGGCTCAGAATGCGAGTGGAGGCACGGATCATGGTACGGCAAATAATATGATCTTTATCAGTGGTGGATTAAAGCAGAAAGGTTTATTGAATAATTTGCCCGACTTATCAGATCTGGAAGAAGGTGATTTAAAATATTCCGTTGATTTCAAAAATGTTTATGCAACATTTTTAAATAAATGGCTGGCTGCGGATGACACGAAAATTTTAGGTAAAAAATATGAAAGAATGAATTTTATTTAGAATGATGAAGCAATAAAAAACCCGGCATGTGCCGGGTTTTTTTTATATGAAATTTATGTATTTTATTCCCAGGTTTTTTCACCATTCTTCATTTTATCCAGAGTTTGTTGCAAATCTTCTTTGCTATCTTCGGGTGAAAGATCAATAGCCTTTTGTTCCCATGCAATGGCCTCATCTTTCTTGCCTAATTTATATAAAATATTGGCATAGGTATCCATGAATAAAGGGTTTTGATTTTCTGCAAAACTACGTTTACTCCATTCTAGTGCTTCTTCCACGCAACTCATATCACTACAGTTTTGGAAGACCGTCCATGCATAACTATTCAAATCTTCCGGAGTAGCATTGTCGCCATATTTTTTCATATAGGCGACTATTGCTGGTGCAAAACTTTCCCAGTCTTTAGCAAAATATTGGTAATAAATGATTTTTCCTTTGGCCAAAACTTCATCTGCCTGAGCAGGGTATTTGGATTTTAAATTGGTTGCAATTTTATCCCAATCTGGTTTTTCATCTGATTTACGAGGTATTTTCCTAATGACTTCTTCACTCAGGATAATGGGTTGAACAATGCTATTTGCAACACCTTTACCTAAAACAGCATCCACTTTATCTCCATGTTGCAACATAATTTCAAAGCCTTTGTCCTTACTGCTTTGTGTAAATTGTTTCAGAAAATCCAGGTTGCCTGCAGTATAATAATTCGATTGTGTAGCCAGGTAATCTTTGGCTACTTTATTTGCAGTCTCTAAATCATAAGCATCTAATGCTGTCAATGCCATCGTGCGTAAAAAACTGCTATCTTTTTGGCCATTTTCATATTTTGCCAGTAAGGTATAATATTGCTTATCAGGATTTAAAGCATTTTCTGCTTTTGCAATAAATTCTTCTGCAGGGCTGGATCCTACTGCCCTATGAACAATTTTACCATCTGGTGAAAAATAGAGATAGGTAGGATATGCGCGAATTCTATAATCATTGGCAATATTATGACCGTCCTGGTACCAGCTTTTTACAAATTCATTATCCTTGTCTGTTGTATCCAATTGAACAGCCACAGCAATAAAATTTTTATTGATAACATCACCAACAGATTTCATAGGAAATATATTAGCGCTCATATATTTACACGGACCACACCATGTGGTAAAGCAATCCATGAAAATATATTTATTTTCTGCTTTAGCTTTTGCTTTTACCTGGTTCCAACTGAGTCCTTCCTGAAATTGAATGCCTCCATTCTGTGCAAATAAAAGCACAGGCGAAAGGAAGAGTAGAATAAAGAATAATTTTTTCATAATATATAATTTTAAATAAAGAATTAAAAAGCGAAATTATCAAACTGAATGTTAATGAAATGATTATTTAAAATAGGTACTTACACCCAAATCTTTACTTCCTGGAGTATAGGTATAGAATCCTTCCCCCGATTTCACACCGAGTTTGCCGGCATTAACCATGTTAACCAAAAGTGGGCAAGGTGCATATTTCGGATTTCCGTATCCATTGTATAGAACATTTAAAATGCTCAGGCATACATCAAGTCCAATAAAATCAGCCAATTGCAAAGGTCCCATGGGGTGCGCCATACCCAATTTCATAATTGTATCAATTTCAGAAACACCCGCAATCCCTTCATATAAACTGATAATTGCTTCATTCAGCATGGGCATTAAAATTTTATTGGCAATAAAACCTGGATAGTCGTTAACAACACATGGAATTTTACCCAGTTGCTTACTTAATTCTACAATTTCTTTAGTGACTTCCTGCGATGTGCCATAACCATTGATAATTTCTACCAATTTCATTACCGGCACAGGATTCATAAAATGCATGCCGATTACTTTATCCGGGCGTTTTGTAACCGATGCAATTTTGGTAATGGAAATGGAAGAAGTATTTGATGCCAGAATAGCCTGAGCCGGAGCATGAATATCCAGCTCGGTGAATATTTTTAATTTTAAATCAATATTTTCCGTAGCTGCTTCGATCACTATTTCAGCATTTTCCACTCCACGGGCTATGTTATTGGATGTGCTAATCCTTGCCAGTGTTTCATTCTTTTGAGATTCGGAAAGAATGCCTTTATCAACCTGTCTGCTTAAGTTTTTGGTAATTGTGGAAAGCGCTTTTTCCAATTGCGCTTCATTAACATCTACCATTATTACCTGAAATCCATTTTGTGCAAATACATGAGTAATACCATTTCCCATGGTGCCTGCGCCAATAACTGTTACATGTGTCATAGAATGAATAAGTTTTTTAAAACAATGATTGCTTGAATATAAAAGCGCAAAGATAAAAGGAAATTATTGCTTGCTTTTAAAATCTCCGCGTTTCCAGGCCTGGATAAAATCAGCCCACGCAGCAGGATTGAAAAGATTGATGGGAGGCTGTTGTCCCTGGTAATAATATTTTTGAGCTTGCTGGCGCATTTGAGAGCTTACAGCTTCTGTACCATCAGCAGGAAGGATAGATAGCAGGATACGTCTTTTTGCAATACTCGTATTTTCTCTGGCAATTTCATAGGCATCTGCCGGAATATTTGTATTTACGAAATCTCTTTCAAATTGCGCCCGGGTAGGCCTGGCTTTAATAATGGTGGATGGCAAATATGCCGTATCATTTACCATCAATTGAATTACACTAAAATCCGTGCCTTTTAAATTTGTTGGAATTTCTTTGACTACATCTTTGAATCCAATGCTTGAAAAACGAATAACATCTCCTTTCTCTACAACAATTGAAAAAACACCCTGGTTATTACTAATGGTACCTCTGCCTTTATTTTCTACAATAATGCTGGTACCACTTAAAGCTTTAAGGCTATCTGCACTTAATACAATGCCATATAATTGTATAACGGTATCTTTTGAAGGACTTATGGTTTGTGCTTTGGAAAATTGAGAACAAAAAAGAGTGAGAATAAACAATAAATAACGAAAAATTTTTTGCATACGGAGCATTTCATTTCAATACATACAAAATAAATACTTCATTTTATTCAGACAAAATAACCTGTTTGAGTGTTAACTTTGCAGCGCTTAATTTCTTTTAACAAAAAAATGTGTGATGATAGAGGCAGATATTTTGAATGCTTTAAAAAAAGTAGAAGAACCTGATTTGCATAAGGATCTTGTTACATTAGGAATGGTTAAAGATATCATCATCAAAGAGGATGAGGTTACATTTACCATCATATTAACCACACCGGCTTGTCCGCTTAAGGAGAAAATGAAAAATGATTGCATTAAAGCAATCCATGAAAATGTAAATAAAAATGCACTGGTAAAAATTTCATTCACTTCTAATACAACGACAAACCGTATTGACTCTGTTAATATTTTGCCAGGTGTAAAAAATATTATTGCTGTAGTAAGTGGAAAAGGAGGTGTAGGAAAAAGTACGATTGCCGCAAACCTTGCATTGGCATTGTCATCTCAAGGCGCATCGGTAGGTTTAATGGATGCAGACATTTATGGCCCAAGTGTCCCCATCATGTTTGGAGTGCGTGGTCAAAGGCCCAAAATGAAAGATATTAATGGAAAGGGTTATATAGTTCCTCTCGAAAGATTTGGGATTAAATTGATGAGTATAGGTTTACTCATTGATGATAAACAAGCGGTTGTTTGGCGTGGGCCCATGGCAAGCAGTGCTATTAAACAATTTGTAAGTGACGTAGCCTGGGGCGACTTGGATTATCTTGTTATAGATATGCCACCGGGAACAGGAGATATCCATCTCACTCTTTTACAAACAGTACCGGTTACAGGGGCAATCATTGTGACTACTCCACAAGCCGTAGCCCTGGCGGACGCCAAAAAGGCTATTGCGATGTTCAAACAGGCACAAATCAACGTACCCATCATCGGTTTAGTAGAAAATATGGCTTGGTTTACACCTGCTGAATTGCCGGAAAATAAATATTATATTTTTGGAAAGGAAGGAGGAAAGCGGCTTTCAGAAGAATATGACCTGGCATTTTTAGGACAAGTACCCTTAGTTCAAAGTATTCGTGAAGGTGGTGATATCGGGATTCCGGCTATGATGTCTGATGAAGAAATAATTAAGACTGCTTTTATAGATTTTGCAGGTTTGGCAACAAGGAATATCGCTATTCGTAATGCAGAAAAACCGGCTACCACCCAATTAAAGTCTTTAGTATAATCAGCTACTGATATTTTCTTTCCAGGGAAAATAAAATTTTCTGATCTCCTTCAGTCAAATATTGAGTGCTGTCATTTGGGGTAAAATGTATTTTAAAAGATTGAATTGCATTTACACTATCCTGGATATTGTATCCTATGATCCGTAAAGCTAATAAAGCATTAAAGTGATCCGGCATCGCCAGGTTTGTTGTATCATACCAATAACCAAATCCATTTTCTGCTAAAGTCTTCCAGGGGAAAAAACGACTGGGATCCACTTTCCGGCCCGGGGCAATATCTGCATGGCCAATAAAATTTGCAGTAGGGATATTATATTTTTTTTTCAATGAGGAAAGCAATTTCAAAAGGCTTTGAATTTGTACATCCGGAAAAATTGAATGAGCATCATTATCTAATTCAATACCAATACTGGCAGAATTAACATCGGTAAGATTGCCCCATTGACTAACACCGGCATGCCAGGCACGGAAATAATCATTTAACATGTGAAAAATGGTTCCATCTTTACAGATTACATAATGTGCACTTACCTGAGTCTTCGTCATGGTAAAAGTCTTCAAAGTTTGCTCACATGAGGACTGGTCTGTATGATGGATGATAACAAAATTGGGCTTTCGCAATCCGAAATTCGTTGTTCCGGCCCAAAAAGAGGAACTATTGATTGAATCCTCTAAAGGGTATTTTTTTATATCATTAGAAAACTGTTTAGCTTGTTTCTTATACATTTTATTGCTGACATAATAAGGATTATGCACACAACTACAAGTAAAAATTAAAGGTAACAAAATCAAATATTTTCTTCCTGACCTGAATGACTGCATGGTAAAATCTTTAATTATGAAAGTAATCAATTCCAACATATCTGGCCTGCTAATTTTAATCACTTGTTAAAATTGATGAATATATACATATCATGATAACTTGTAAGGTTTTTCCACGTATTGTCAAAGAACCGAATTCTAAAAGCTTATTATATTTGAAAATTATTTTTACAAATGCTAAAATTCATTCTATTTTTAATGGCATCGTTTTTTTTGATATCCTGTAATAAATCAGCCGATAAGCCGGATCATGATAAGGAAGTAAGAGATTATCACTCTGGTCTTGTACCACTAACTGACATTGACACCAATTATATGGGTTATCCCGGAAAGTTGTTTCCGGGGAATTCAAATACTCCAACGGGGGAATATGCCAATGATCTTCAACAAATTTGTTCAGATATAAAACCGCTGGATGAAAATGGCCATTTCAATCCTTTTGGGAAAGTAGGATTCGTATCTGTAGGTCCAAGTACATCATTAATTATGATGAATGCATTAATTGAGAAAATGCAGGGTAACAAAAATATTAACCCGGCGATATGGCCTGTGCCATTAGGCCAGGGAGGAATGGGGATTAATCAACTCATTACAAACTCGACGTTATTTTGGGATACAGTTGCAATGAAACTTCAAGAATTTCAACTTTCACCCAATCAAATACAGGTTGTATATTTTGAAGAAGATGATAATGAAAATTACTCCAGTGCATTTCCTGAAAGGCCATTGGATGTGAAAGAAAAATTGAAAGAAGGATTGCAACTAATCAAAACAAAATTCCCAAATGTCCGCGTGGCGTATATTTTAGCCAGGACGACTACCATATATATGCCCATTCGCGATGATAATAAGCAACAGGAACCTATTGCTTACTATCTGGGTTTTGCAGATAAGTGGCTTATTGAGGATCAAATAAATGGTGATCCTGGCCTGGCTTATAAAGGTGATAACCCGCTTGTGCCGATCATTACATGGGGACCCTATCAATGGTGTGATGGCGATAAATACCGAAGTGATGGTTTTAATTGGTTGCGTACAGATACTGATGATGGACTTCATCCAAATGATCAGGGGTCTGATAAATTATCAACCATGTTTTTAAACTTTTTATTGAATGATGAATATGCAAAAATATGGTTTGCTAAATAAGCCCCATTTTTTTGAAATCATTGCATTTCTATTTTACGTGTTTTAAGAATTTTTTTACTTTCAGTATCTTCGCGCACGTGTATCAACTACCCCAATACATTACTGCCGGTTTTGAAGAAGTTTTTGCATTTATGCAGGCACACCCTTTTATCCTATTGACTTGCAATGGTAAAAATGGATACCCTCATGCTACACATGTTCCTGTACTCATGGAAATTAAAGAAGAGAAATTGTTTTTAGCATGTCATGTAATGAAAAATACGGATCATGCAAATGCGATCATGGCAAATCGTGATATACTTTGTATATTCTCAGGCGCTAATAGTTATGTAAGTGCATCCTGGTATGATAAAAAAAATGTGGGTAGTACCTGGAATTATAAAGCCGTTCATGCCCTGGGAAGCATTCGTATTTATGATGAAGTGGAACTATTAGAACATTTGACAAAATTGACCAGGAAATATGAAACAGGACATTCCGGAGAATCACTTGTTGAGAATATGGATAAAAATTATGTGGATAAAATGATGCAAGCCATCATGGGTATTGAAATTGAAATTAATACCATTTCTCATGTATTTAAATTGAGCCAGGAAAAATCTGAAAAGGAATTTGAACACATTCAACAACATCTATTTGAGAAAGGCAATGAGTCTGCCCAGGTGGCAAAAGATATGGAAGAAATAAAGCAACATTTATTTAAAAAGTAATAGGATCATGAACAGGATACAATTGGCAAAACATATTCAGGAAAAAAATTCTTATTTATGTGTAGGACTTGACACAAACCCGGACTTATTACCCTATCATTTGAAAGGAAAAAAGGATGCGGTATTTGAGTTTAATAAAGCGATTATTGATGCTACATTACCCTTATGTGTTTCTTACAAAATCAATACGGCATTTTATGAATCCAGAGGAACAGAAGGTTGGGATGATATGGCAAGAACTGTAGATTACATCCCTGCAACCCATTTCAAAATTGCTGATGCCAAAAGAGGCGACATAGGAAATACCTCTTCACAGTATGCCAAAGCATTTTTTGAAACAATTCCTTTTGATGCCGTTACAGTAGCGCCATATATGGGTGAGGATAGTATTCGGCCCTTTTTGGAATATGATGATAAATGGACCATTGTTTTAGGGCTAACCAGTAATAAAGGTAGTATTGATTTTCAGCAGCAATTGCTGGCAACACATGGAGCTCATCCTTCTCAATTTGATTTTTTATATGAGCGGGTTATAAAAAAAGTTTGCTCATGGGGTAGCCCTGATAATCTGATGTTGGTTATCGGCGCTACGAAGCCGGGTGAAATAAAAAAAATAAGAGCACTTGTACCGGATTATTTCTTTTTGGTTCCGGGAGTTGGTTTCCAGGGTGGGAGTCTGGAGCAGGTTAGTGAACATGGAAAGAATGACCAAACGGGTATTTTAATTAATGTGAGCAGGGCAATTATTTATGCATCACATCTTGAAAATTTTGCTGATGAAGCAAAAATTATTGCCAGTCAATATCAATATGAAATGAGTACATTTTTAGGAAAAAACATCAATTCTTAAATTATTTGATTTTTTATTTTATAAGCCACTAACACATAAAACCATGTTTTATCTTTGCATCCTAAACACTCCTGTATAATTTTTTTAATATAAATCTGAATTTTGAATTTCGAAGAGATTGGACTTGAGAAGTCACTTATTGATGGGGTCAGCGCAATGGGATATGAAGAAGCGACTCCTGTACAGGAAAAAGTAATACCTATTATCTTGAAGGGTAGGGATTTGATTGCATCTGCTCAAACCGGGACCGGGAAAACAGCCGCTTTCCTCTTGCCACTTGTACATCAACTTATTTCACAACCACATGATGTACACCAAATCAATGCCCTTATCATTGTTCCTACCCGCGAATTAGCAATACAAATAAGCCAGGCTATGGAAGGATTGGCCTATTTTACTTCTACCAGCGCTATAGCTGTTTATGGAGGAGGTGACGGTGCCTTATTTACTCAGGAAAAAAAAGCACTTTCTTTGGGTGCTGACATGGTGGTTTGTACTCCGGGTCGTATGTTGGCACACCTTGCTATGGGTTATGTAAAATTTGACGGTTTAAAATACCTTGTCCTTGATGAAGCTGACCGAATGCTGGATATGGGTTTTTATGACGATATTTTGAAAATCATTTCATATTTACCTAAAAAGAGACAAAACCTTTTATTTTCAGCCACAATGCCCACTCGAATCAGGATGTTGGCAAAAAAAATTCTGCATGATCCTGTTGAAATCAATATTGCTATTTCTAAACCTCCTGAAAAGATCAAACAATATGCATATGTTATTTACGAAGAGCAAAAAATTTTATTGATCAAAAATATATTAAAAGAAAAACCTTTTGAATGTATTTTGATTTTTTGTTCTAAAATTATTCAGGTCAGAAAATTATCCAGTGAATTAAGATATAGTGGATTTTCTGTAGGTGAAATTCATTCCGGTCTGGAACAAAATGTCCGTGAAAAAGTATTACTGGATTTTAAAAACAAAAAAGTCAAAATCCTGGTTGCAACGGATATTTTATCACGCGGGATTGATATTGAAGATATAGATCTGGTCATTAATTATGATGTGCCTCATGACGGAGAAGATTATGTACACCGAATAGGGAGAACGGCGCGTGCTGCGAATGAAGGAGAAGCCATCACTATGATCATTCCAAAGGAACAGTATCAATTTCGTGCTATTGAAGATCTATTGGGATATAATATAAAAAAGCTGGATGTGCCTTCATTCCTGGGGCCCGTTCCCGCCTATAACCCTGTAAAAAGAAACACTACTAAAAGGAATTTCAGAAATAAAAAACGCAAATCCTGAAATCTTCATAAAAAAAACCGCCGGTTAGGGCGGTTTTAAAAATAGGTCTATAAAGCATTATTCTTCTTCATCAAAATTCATGGCTTCGCGGGTAGTATTCAGTAATTCGTATTCTTCTTTACTGCCTACAATCATGTTATCAAATTCCCTCATTCCCGTACCGGCAGGTATAGGATGACCTGTAATTACATTCTCTTTTAAGCCGAGCATATCATCTGTTTTACCCTGTATTGCAGCTGTACTCAATACTTTCGTTGTTTCCTGGAAGGAAGCTGCACTGATCCAGCTTTGAACACCAAGTGATGCTTTTGTAATTCCCAGTAGAACAGGTTGAGCTGTAGCAGGATGCGCATCTCTTGTTTCAGGTAATTTTTTATCTGCACGGCGAAGAATGGAATTTTCTTCTCTTAATGCACGAAGTGATATGATTTGGCCGGGTTTTAAGATGCTGCTTTCACCGGCATCTATCACAACTTTTTTATCAAAGATGCGATCATTCTCCATATTAAATTCAAAACGGTCTTCCAGATCTTCTTCGAGGAATTTTGTGTCACCGGCATCCACAATTTCCACTTTCTTCATCATTTGACGAACAATAACTTCTATATGTTTATCATTGATTTTTACACCTTGTAAACGATATACTTCCTGTATTTCATTTACTACATATTCCTGAACTGCAAATGGGCCGCGAATTGATAATATATCTGCAGGCGCAATCTGTCCATCACTTAATGGTGTACCGGCTTTTACAAAATCACCTTCTTGCACGAGTATCTGCCTGGTTAAGGGGACAAGATATTTTTTAATGATACCATCTTTTGCTTCCACTACAATTTCCCTGTTGCCTCTTTTGATATTACCAAATTCTACTACACCATCAATTTCACATACAACTGCGGGGTTGCTTGGATTACGCGCTTCAAAAAGCTCTGTAACACGAGGTAAGCCCCCGGTAATATCACTTGATTTTCTCAAGGTCCTGGGTATTTTTACAAGGATTTGTCCGGCTTTTACCATTTCCCCTTCTTCTACAACCAAGCGGCTTCCAACAGGAAGGTTGTACACCTTTGTTTCTTTGCCCACAACTTCCATCCCGGGGATCTTTGTTTTATCCTTTGTATCTATAACCACTTTATCTCTGTGACCTGTTTGTTCATCAGATTCTTCCCGGTAAGTAATACCTTCCAAAACATTTTCAAATTTCACTTCACCTGAAATTTCAGATATAATGATGTTATTGAATGGATCCCAAGTACATATCACATCTCCTTTTTTGACAGTCTGGCCATTTTTCACCATTAATTCAGATCCATAAGGAACGTTGTTGGTAATTAAAATCCGGTCATTTTTATCATCCATCAAACGTACTTCTCCAGTACGTCCAATAACGATTACAGATTTTTTATCTTCTGCATTTTGAGAAACAACCGTCCGTAATCCATCAAAGTGAACCGTTGCGTCAAATTTTGCTATTAATTTTGATTCTACAGAGGATGAACCGGCAACTCCACCCACGTGGAATGTACGCAGTGTAAGCTGTGTTCCTGGTTCACCAATAGATTGAGCAGCAATAATTCCAACTGCATCTCCTTTCTGAGCCAGGTAACCTGTTGCAAGGTTTTTGCCATAACATTTTACGCATACACCTCGCTTTGTCTCACACGTAAGAACAGAGCGAATATCCACAGTTTCTATGCCGGCCTCTTCGATATGATGAGCTGCATCGTACGTAATTTCTTCTCCAGCTCCAATCAACAATTCATCTGATTGTGGATGATAAATATCATGGAGTGACATGCGGCCAATAATTCTGTCAGACAAAGGCTCAATGATGTCTTCATTATCTTTTAAAGCGGAGATAGCTATACCACGTAAGGTACCACAATCTTCTTCTGTGATGACCACATCCTGAGCAACATCTACAAGGCGACGAGTCAGGTAACCCGCATCTGCCGTTTTCAAAGCGGTATCTGCAAGACCTTTTCGGGCACCATGGGTAGATATGAAATAATCTAATACATTTAGGCCACCTTTAAAGTTAGACAGGATAGGGTTTTCAATAACCTCGGAACCACTGGAACCACTTTTCCTCGGTTTTGCCATTAATCCACGAATCCCAGCCAATTGTTTTACCTGAGTTTTAGAACCCCTCGCGCCCGAATCGAGCATCATATAAACTGAATTAAAACCATTTTTATCTGTTGCCATTTCCCTGATCAGTGTTTCAGTCAGGCGGGTATCTACGCGGCTCCAGATATCAATTACCTGGTTGTAGCGTTCATTATTGGTGATAAAACCCATATTATAGTTCTCCCACACTTCATCTACTTCAGCTTTTGCATCATCCAGTAATGAATCACGTATATCGGGGATAATTAAGTCATTAACACTAAAAGATAATCCTCCTTTGAATGCCATTCTGAATCCCAAAGTTTTAATATCATCCAGGAATTTGGCAGTTGTTGGGATATCCGTTATTTTAATGATATCCCCAATAATTTCACGAAGATTCTTTTTGGTGAGGACGGTATTAATGAAACCCACTTCTTTAGGAACCAGTTGGTTAAACATAATCCGGCCAATTGTGGTTTCTATGATCTTTTTTACCAATTGCCCTTTTTCACGTACCTGGATGCGCACTTTTACGTAAGCTTGTAAATCTACAATGCCCTCATTATAAGCAATCATGGCTTCCTCCATATTGTAGAAAGTCATGCCTTCGCCTTTAATTTTTTCTTTAGTTGCAGGTTTTTTCCCTTTGGTAATATAATAAAGGCCTAAAACCATATCCTGTGATGGGAGTGTAATGGGAGTCCCGTTCTGAGGATTCAAAATATTATGTGCAGAGAGCATTAATAATTGAGCTTCCAGGATAGCGGCATTGCTTAAAGGTACATGTACGGCCATCTGGTCTCCATCAAAGTCAGCGTTAAATGCGGTGGTGACTAAAGGGTGTAATTGAATGGCTTTTCCTTCTACTAATTTTGGTTGAAATGATTGAATTGATAAGCGGTGAAGGGTAGGGGCGCGATTCAACATTACGGGATGTCCTTTCAGAATATTCTCCAGGATATCCCAAACAATATTATCTTTTCGGTCAACCAATTTTTTAGCTGATTTGACTGTTTTTACAATACCACGTTCAATTAATTTCCGGATGATAAAGGGTTTAAACAGTTCTGCTGCCATATCTTTAGGCAGTCCACATTCATGCATTTTTAAGTCAGGTCCTACAACGATTACAGAACGGCCTGAATAGTCAACACGTTTACCCAATAAGTTCTGGCGGAAACGGCCCTGTTTTCCTTTTAAAACATCTGATAATGATTTTAAAGCGCGTCCACCTTCTGCTTTTACAGCATTTGATTTTCGGCTATTATCAAATAATGAATCAATGGCTTCCTGCAACATCCTTTTCTCATTACGAAGGATTACTTCAGGAGCTTTAATTTCTAATAATCTTTTTAAGCGATTATTACGGATAATAACACGCCTGTATAAATCATTCAGATCAGATGAAGCAAACCTGCCGCCATCTAATGGTACCAATGGCCTCAATTCAGGTGGAATAACGGGTATGTATTGCATAACCATCCACTCAGGCTTGTTATTAATACGGGTGCCTGCATCACGAAAACCTTCTACAACGCTCAATCTTTTCAGCGCATCCGCTTTTCTTTGCTGAGATGTTTCATGTGCGGCTGAATTACGAAGTGTATAACTTAATTCATCCAGGTCAATTTTAGCAAGAAGATCCTGAACAGCTTCAGCTCCCATTTTCGCTATAAATTTTTGAGGATCATCATCTGGTAGCATTTGATTTTCTCTTGGCAAATTATCCAGGATATCCAGGTACTCTTCTTCACTAAGAAGATCTCCCATCTGCAATCCTTTATCTTCTCTGATACCGGCCTGGATGACCGCATAACGTTCATAGTAAATGATTGTCTCCAGTTTCTTTGAGCTCATGCCAAGCAAGTAACCAATTTTATTGGGCAGGCTTTTAAAGTACCAGATATGTACAATCGGCACAACCAGTTTAATATGGCCCATACGCTCACGACGAACTTTCTTTTCAGTTACTTCCACACCACAACGATCGCACACGATGCCTTTATAACGAATCCGTTTGTATTTTCCACAAGCGCATTCATAATCTTTTACCGGGCCGAAGATGCGTTCGCAAAAAAGCCCGTCACGTTCTGGTTTGTAAGTGCGGTAATTAATGGTTTCGGGTTTCAGCACTTCGCCGAAACTTCTTTCAAGAATACTGTCCGGAGATGCCAGACCAATGGTTATTTGGGAAAATGTTGATCTGGTGCGGTTTTCTCTGTTCATGGCCATATATCTTATTCGGGTTTTATAAGTGAATTCCAATGTTGTTTTCAAATTTCCATACACGCATATCCTTGTATAAAGCCAAAAATCAATAATCCCTTTTAGGGTTATTCCGGTAGTAAGTCAGGCTAATATAGTTATGGGAAATGTGTGCGTTGAAAATTTCAAAATGCATAGGGCGGCAAAGGTACTAATATTTATATATATGACAAAAATCATTCCTTTTTATTTTTTAAGGTAAAAAGATGTTTTTTCATCCAAGGAAATGTCTTTGCCCAGGCAAATGATCATTTTTTTAAAATAATAGAGGAATTATTGAAAACTATATCATGTCAATGATCCATCATCGAGGTAATTCAATACGATTAGAAATTTCTAGTTTATGTAAAAGCTGGAATTGGAAAAAAAAATCAAAAAAAACAGGCTGAAAAGCCTGTTACTTATTTGCTAATTTTTGAATGGACCTTATTTTACACTTTCTTCAGCCCGTTTTTCGAATTCAAATTTTATCTGGCCGCTATCCTTATCATATTTGGCAATTAATGCATCTCCATTTTTGACGTTCATATTAATGATTTCTTCCGCCAAAGGATCTTCCAGGTATTTTTGAATGGCCCGATGTAAAGGCCTGGCTCCAAATTGAACATCATACCCTTTTTCTGCTAAGAATTCTTTGGCTTCTGTAGTGAGTTCCAGTGTAAATCCTAAGGTGGATAAGCGTTTCATTACATCATTCAACAATAAATCTACAATTTGCAGAATATTCTCTTTACTTAAAGAATTGAAAACGACGACATCATCCACGCGGTTTAAAAATTCGGGCGAAAAGGTTCTTTTCAGCGCTTTTTCAATGACGGCTTTATTATTTTCATCCTGGTTTTGCATACGGTTTGCAGTTGCAAAGCCTACTCCATCACCAAACTCTTTTAACTGACGCACCCCAATATTGGACGTCATAATAATGACGGTATTTTTAAAATCTACTTTTCGGCCAAGGCCATCTGTTAGTTGGCCATCATCCAAAACCTGTAACAATATATTGTAAATATCCGGGTGTGCTTTTTCAATTTCATCCAATAATATAACGCTATAAGGTTTCCGGCGAATTTTTTCTGTCAATTGACCGCCTTCTTCATAGCCAACATAACCGGGAGGTGCGCCAATCAGGCGGCTGAGAGAGAATTTTTCCATATACTCACTCATGTCTATTCGTACCAATGCATCCAGGCTATCGAACATATAACGGGAAAGAGCGCGCGCCAGCTCCGTTTTTCCTACACCCGTAGGGCCGAGGAAAATAAAAGAACCAACCGGTTTTTTGGGATCTTTTAACCCTACACGGTTTCTTTGTATTGCTTTAACCACCTTATCAATAGCTTGTTCCTGGCCGATTACGACGGATTGCATATCCTTCTGCATGTTGCGCAGTTTTTCACTTTCAGCCTGTACCATTCTTTTCACAGGAATCCCCGTCATCATGCTCACCACTTCTGCAATGGCATCCTCATCAATGGGATATCTTTTATGTTTACTTTCTTCTTCCCAATCATTTTTGGCCTTTTCCAATTCCTCACCCAGTCTTTTTTCTTTATCGCGAAGAGAAGCAGCCTCTTCGAAACGCTGACTTTTTACGACTTTGTTTTTCTCAAGCTTTATTTCTTCAATCTTTTTTTCCAGATCAACAATATTTTGCGGCACATTGATGTTTTTTAAATGTACTCTTGCACCCACTTCATCCAATACATCAATGGCTTTATCCGGTAAAAGGCGGTCTGTCATATACCGGTCACTCAGTTTTACACAGGCATCAATAGCTTCCTGATTGTAGGTGACATTGTGATAATCTTCATATTTAGATTTAATATTATCCAGGATTTGAATTGTTTCATCTACGGAAGGAGGGTCAATCATCACTTTTTGAAAACGTCTGTCAAGTGCACCATCCTTTTCAATATGCATACGATATTCATCCAGGGTAGATGCACCAATACATTGGAGTTCACCACGTGAAAGAGCAGGTTTAAAAATATTACTTGCATCAAGAGAACCGCTTGCGCCACCGGCACCTACGATCGTATGTATTTCATCAATAAATAAAATGACATCCCTGTTTTTTTCAAGTTCATTCATGATCGCTTTCATTCTTTCCTCAAATTGCCCGCGGTATTTCGTGCCGGCAACAAGAGCT
>Ga0116193_1000444_pt1 | contig 39175 bp, 37 predicted proteins | sample AD_UKC115_MetaG_FD_89892 | JGI IMG/M metagenome (GOLD analysis project Ga0116193, IMG submission 89892) | Active sludge microbial communities of municipal wastewater-treating anaerobic digesters from Hong Kong - AD_UKC115_MetaG | ecosystem: Engineered > Bioreactor > Anaerobic > Digestate... | reverse complement strand
GCCATTATATATGGAATGAATAAAAACATTTGTGGCATTATCTGTTGTTACCATCACCAGGGTCTTTCCGCGAAGCCCTTTACTTTGTATATGAGTTAATACTTCGCCTATTTTTTTATCCATATACTTAACCATGGAAGGGAAAAAATTAATATCTTCCTGGCTAGTATTCGGATCCCAATCTGCAAATTCCGGATCATCCGGTGTGGGTGACCAGGGTCGTTGTATTAATGGCATGGAATAAATTGCAAAAAAAGGATGCGTCACATTACTGTCTATAAAATTATTCAGGTAATCTACATTGAAGTCTTCTGAATATTTATTATTCGTTATTGAATCCGGCAAATAAGACCCATTTTCATAAAGTAATGGATTCTTATACCTTCGAATGAGGTCGGTTTCAACATTATTACTATAGGGAAGATAAGCCAGATACTGATCAAATCCTGCGTCATGGATTCTTTGATCGCCTCCATCATTTTGCCATTTGCCCACAAAACACGTCGCATATCCTGCATCCTGCAACATGTTCGCAATGGTCTTTTCTGAAGGTGGTAAAATGCCCCAGGTGATATAATTCCTGAAATTGTATTTTCCCGTAAGTGCCGCAATTCTTGATGGAAATCCATCCGGGTGGCAATAGGCCTGGGTAAATTGCATGCCTCGGCTTGCCATGAAATCAAGCGCCGGTGTTTGATAAGACTCACCACCGGTATAGTTGGGTATTTCATATCCCATATCATCCACAATAATCAGGATGATATTGGGTTTGGAACTGCCATTCATGAATCTACCGGTTGAAGAATTCGTTGTCTCATCCTGTTGGCCCTCCAAATTTGAAAAATCCTTTTTACAAGAAAAGCTAATAAACGTAATGAGTAAAAAAAAGAAATATAATCGTATTCCTTTTCCTAATCTTTCTGTAAAGAAGAAAAAATAATTATTTTTTCTTTGTGGTATGTGTTTCATAGTGGTGTTAATTAAAGTTGCTAAGGCTCTTTTATACCTTGACTAATATACAATAATTTCGAAAAAATCAAAATTTATCTTTAGCCAAGGCCAAATTCCTGATGCATAGCGGGCACCTGTACATCCGGGAATCCTTTTTTCAAAAGGCTTCTTTGAAAATCAAGTTGCACTTCATATTCTCCATGTACGATGAATAAAGTTTTTACAGATCGCATATTTTGGCAGGCCAGGAATTGACACAGATCATTATAGTCTCCATGCGCACTCATACTCCGCATGCTTCCCACCTCTGCTTCTACCTGATACATTTGCCCAAATATTTTTACTTCTTTGGCGCCCCGCATCAGCCTGCCACCAAGTGAATGGGGCTCGCAGTATCCAACAAGCAAGATCGTATTTCTGTGATCATGAATATTATTCAAAATATGATGCTTAACACGACCCGCATCAGCCATCCCACTTGCAGAGATAATAACACAGGGCGAATTCAGATCATTAATCTTTTTACTTTCTTCAACCGACTTTGTAAATTGAAGGCCGGGAAAATCAAATACATCATGGTCCGTTTCAAGTAATTTTTTGATGGTTTTATTAAAATTTTCCGGATGGCTTTTGACCACCATGGTTGCTTCACTACTTAATGGGCTGTCTACAAAAAAGGGTACGTGAGGTAACTTTTGCTCATTGCTTAATCCATTTAAAAAATATAAAATTTCCTGGGTACGGCCTACACTAAATGATGGGATAATCAGTTTCCCTTTTTTCTCTACACATGTTTTTTGAATCCAGGAAAGAAGTTGACCGGGCGTGTCCAGGATATCTTCATGTAAACTGTTTCCATAGGTACTTTCACAGATAATAAAATCTGCCTGTTCAAAGGTTTCTGGTGACCTGAGAATGACATCTCCATACCGGCCTACATCCCCGCTAAAACTGATTTGACGGCTTACATCATTTTCTGTAATACGCACATGTACTGCTGCGCTTCCAATGATATGGCCAGCATCCGTATAAAGTACTTTTATGCCACTTTCTATTTCAAACCATTCATGGTATTCCACTTTCTGAAAAAGACCAAATGCTGCTTTCACATCATCCACAGTATAAAGGGGTTCATAGGGTGGAAGATTTTCTTTTGCTCTTCTTTTATTTATGAATTTTGTATCATCCCTTTGTATTTCTGCGGAATCCAATAATAATATTTGAGCTAAATCTTTTGTGGCAGGTGTACAAAATATCTTTCCTTTAAAACCTTCTTTTACCAGTTTTGGGATCAACCCACAATGGTCAATATGGGCGTGTGATAAAAGAAGATAGTTTATTTCTGCCGCTTCAAAACCAAAGGAAGCATTGAGTACATCCGTATCTTTCCCCAAGCCCTGGAAAAGGCCACAATCAAATAAGATTTTTGTACCGTTTTGTAAAGTAAGTAGATGCTTGGAACCTGTAACTGTATGGGCTGCCCCATGAAATGCTATTTTCATATTGTTGTATTATGATGTTTTAAAGAAAAAATCATTTATCTAAAAAAGATACAATATTGTATCAAAGATCGTAAAAGATATGTTTAGCAAAATCTTCCAATGAAGGGTCGCGAGCGCCCATCAAAATGAGTACGGAATCCTTTTCTAAATGCGGTCTGACTACATTTAGAAAATCATTCCTGTTTTCCACAAAGTAGGCATTTTTATGATTCGTTTGTAGTGCATGAATTAAATCAAGTGATGAAATATCCCTGATAGCCGAACCTCCGGCATAAAAAATCTCACTCATCCATATTTCATCTTGTGGCCTTAAAGCGTCGCTAATTTCCTCTACGAATTCATTTTTCAAAAAACGTGTTGGGCCATACCCATGAGGCTGAAACCAGGCAATAATCTTTTTCCCAAGTCCGTAACAAGCACGAATGGCTGCAGCACACTTGACCGGGTTATGGGCATAATCGTCAATTACTAAGATGCCATTTTTTTGTCCTAATACCTGGTGCCTCCGATAGATGCCTTTATAATTTTTTAAAACAGTAGCAATATCATTTAATGAAATACCTATTTGTGCTGACACACATGTTGCAGCTAAAGCATTCTCCATATTATGTTCACCGGGCTGATGCAAAGAAAACGGCACATCATTTATTTTGAAATGGGAGATAAATCCATCCTGGATAAATTCCGAAGCAATAAATCCTGCACCGCTTTCTTTATTTATACCAAAATCCTGTTCTGCACATACAGAAAATAATTTGGCCAAAGGATGTGAACGGTTTACTATAAAACGCCCCCTGGCATTTTGCTTGAATACAGAAAACAATTCCATCAACTGATCAATTTCCTGATGGTCCTTTTCAATATTTAAAAGCACTCCTGTATGGGGTTTGTATTGAATGATAGACCCATCACTTTCATCAGCTTCTATAATTAACCATTCACCATTTCCCCGTAAAGCATTCCCCACTTTACCTTTTTCCATCAGATCTATTAAACCGGCGCCACTGATAATTCCGGGTTCATAACCCATCGAAGACAAAATATGAAACAACATGGCAGTAGTGGTACTTTTTCCGGAAGTACCCGCAATGGCTATCGTCTTTCTACTCTCAGCTACCAAAGCCAAAAGTGCAGATCTTTTGATTATCGGTATTCCAAATTTCCGGGCAAGAACAATTTCATTTACAGTTTCTTCGATTGCTGTTGACACAATAACCGCATCTGTATCCTGAGATAAGCCACTCCCATCCTGGGGATAACACTGAATGCCTGCAGCAATCAGTTTTTCACGAATCTCAGGAGTAGCATTATTATTAAAAAACCGGTCACTGCCACTCGTAACTATGCCCGAAGCAGCCGCATATTGCGCTAGCGCACTCATTCCTGAACCAGCGACACCAATAAAAAACAGTTTATGAAAATCATTCAATTTTTTCATATAGATAAGTATGGATTAAAATTAGTAACTTGTCATTTGATATGCATCAATTACATCTTTGATTTTTTTCTAACAAATGTGCATAGTTTTTGATGATCATTTTTCATGCATTCAATTACATTTGAAATGACCTTTTTTGAATTCTATTTAAAACATCTTAAATAATAAGCCTTGACAGAAACCATCATCAACCTGGAAAATGTAAACCCCATTGAGTTTTTTGGTGTAAATAATAAAAAGTTGGAAGTACTGAAAAAATCATTCCCTTTACTAAAAATCCTTTCACGTGGTACTCAAATAAAACTCAGTGGCGCACCCGAACAAATTAACGTAGCTAAGGAAAAGATTGAATTAATTCTCCATTATATGGAACGTAATGGCAATCTTAGTGAAAATTATTTCGAGAAAATAATTGGGGGTGATGATGCCGAAGTGGTAGATCATTTTATAGAAAATAATGCAGCAGATGTGCTGGTCTTTGGACCGCATGGGAAAACCGTCCGTGCCAGAACCGTTAACCAAAAACAAATGGTTCAGGCAACTGAAAAAAATGATATTCTATTTGCCATCGGGCCGGCTGGTACAGGTAAAACATATACTGCCGTAGCTTTAGCCGTTCGCGCATTAAAAAATAAAGTGGTTAAAAAAATCATTCTTACCAGACCTGCTGTGGAAGCTGGTGAAAACCTGGGTTTTTTACCGGGTGACTTAAAAGAAAAAATTGACCCTTACCTACGGCCATTATATGATGCCCTGGATGACATGATCCCTGCCGATAAATTAGGGTACTATATGAGTACACGCATTATCGAAATTGCTCCACTGGCTTATATGAGAGGTCGTACACTGGATCATGCCTTTATCATTTTGGATGAAGCACAAAATGCAAATGATTTGCAATTGAAAATGTTTCTGACCCGCATTGGACCTCATGCTAAAGCCATCATCACCGGTGACCCTACACAGATTGATTTACCCAGGAATCAAAAAAGCGGTCTTGAAAAAGCAATCCGTATATTAAAAAACATTCATGGCATAGCTCATGTAGAATTAGATGAAGAAGATGTTGTCCGTCATAAGCTGGTTAAGGCTATTATTAAAGCCTATGAAAAAGAATATGACAAAGAGGGTGAAAGGCATTCCTGATACAACGGGCTTACTTTGCATGACATCAATACTCTTTGCTTGCCTGTTCATAATGGTTTCCTGTAAACAAAAGGCAAAATCCTCTTCAATGGATGAACTTGCAAACACGGATTTACTCAGGATCACGAAAAGTCATTTGTGTATAGATACCATTCAACAATTAATCCAAAGCGGTGATCTCATCATGCGAACTGGCATTGACTTTACAAGCCAGGCTTTAAAACAATTCTGTCAAACGGATCCTACTTATTCTCATTGTGGCATCGTACTAAAAGAAAATGATTCTTTTTTTGTATATCATGCTATTGGTGGAGAAACAAATCCAAATCAAACTTTACAAAGAGAATGGCTGCCCGTCTTTTGTGATGGTAATTCATGCAATGCTGTAGGCATCTTTCGCTTTATCATGGACTCAACAACATTATCAAGAGAAAAAGAATTCATTAAAAAAAAATATGCAGATCATTTATTATTTGATATGTCTTTTGATTTAAAAACTGATAATAAAATGTATTGCAGCGAGTTTGTTGCCAAAACTCTAATATATGCTTTTCAAAATAATCAATTATTGGATACCACTTTTGTCCAGCAATACGCTTACTTTGCCCCGGATAATATTTTTAAGAATAAAAACTGTACGGAAATACACCGTTTTAATTATTCTTCTAAATAATTAGAAGGGCTTAATTTTGAATCACCTCTTTAAAAAAAGTTATGAAAAAAGTTTTTCCGGTAATATGCTTTGCCATTTTAGGAATCCTGTTTGCAGCATGTAAACAAAGTGATCCAGGTGTAGTAGCTCAACATTTTTTTGAAGCTCTATACTCAAAAAATTTCCCTGAAGCGAAAAAATATGCTACAGTCGCCAGTGGCCAAATGATTGATATGATAGCCACTTTTAATAAAAATTCCAAAGACAGTACACAACCCAATTCTAAAATAGTTGTTGACCAGGTGAAAATAAATGGTAATAATGCTACGGCTCGCGTTACATCCGCAAATAATAATAATTCCGTCATCGCCTCACTGGTAAAAGAAAATAATGAATGGAAAGTGGCCTTTGACAAAAATTCTATTATGCATATGGGGCAGGAACCTGCAGATCATAAAAGTGTAGATGATACCATACCCTCCGCTCCATCCAATTAAAACCGGATCTTTATTTATCAAACGTTTTAAAATGCCTGGTTTAAAAAAAATAATACTGATCACTTTTACTTTTTTCTTTTTCTCCTGTGAAAATTCACCAACGTTTCCTCATGCAGAAAATGCCTTAGATGCAGGGCGTGAATTTATTGATGGCTGTCTTAAAGGCGAATTTCGCCAGGCTGCTTTTTATATGCAGAATGATACTGCAGATCAGGCTGCGCTGGAAGCACTAAAAAAGAAATATTATACATATTCTGAAGCAGAGAGAACGCAGTTGGGCCAGGCTTCCATTATTATTTTACAAGATAGTACCGTGAATGATACCCTGCATATCATTCAATTCAGAAATTCTTATGACACAACAAACAAAATGATTTTTGTAGCATTAAATCAAGACGCATGGCAAGTGAGTCAGCCGGCAGGTTTTTAAAAGCATTACCGGATTTTTAATTTTGGGATTTATATACATGAGTAACCCATGCCGTTGGGTTAGTGTTTTACAATTTTAACAGTTTTTCACAAAAATATCTGTAATATTATTTGTTTAACCCACCGCTTAGGGTTATCTTTATGCTTTAATAAAAAAGGCATGAAAAATAACATTAGCGTTTTTAGTTTTCTTAAAGAATTTCCAAACGAAGATACTTGCGAAAAATGGATTATGAACGCACGCTGGCCACGTGGTGTATTTTGCCCCTTTTGTTCTAACTATAGAATTTACAGACTGGAAAATCAAAAGCGTTTTAAATGCGCTGGCTGTAGGAAACAATTTACAGTACGTACTGGTTCTGTATTAGCTGAAAGCAAAGTGCCTTTACAAAAATGGCTTATGACTACATGGATTTTGACTTCGCATACAAAGGGTATTTCCAGCGTACAATTATCTAAAACTTTGGGTGTTACTCAAAAAACTGCGTGGTTTCTTGCGCATAGAATCAGAGAGGCTTTTTCAGAAGGTAACGGCGGTTTATTTACTGGCACAGTTGAAGTTGATGAAACTTATGTAGGCGGGAAAAATAAAAATCGTCATAAGAATAAAAAAGTTGAAAATTCACAAGGTCGTAGCACAAAAGATAAAACCGCTGTTATTGGTATTAAGCAAAGGGATGGCAGGGTAAAGGTTATGCCTGTTAATGATACAACTTCAAAAACAATCCATAAACTTATTAATAAAACCGTTGCACAGGGCGCAATAGTTTGCACCGATGAATATAGAAGCTATAACGGTTTGAAAAATTATACTCACTTGCGGGTTAATCATTCCGGCGGCCAGTATGTAGATGGCATAGCAAATACAAATTCAATTGAATCTTTTTGGTCATTGTTCAAAAGAGGTTTTATCGGTGTTTATCACCAAATGAGCCCTGCGCATTTATTCAGATATGTTGATGAGTTTTCTTTTAGGCATAATCTAACAAAATTAACTTGCGTGGAAATTATGAATAGAGTATTTTACAACACGAACGCAAAACGCTTAACTTATAAACAACTTACAAATGCCTCCAGCTAAAGCAAAATTAATAGAGCCAATAGATGCAACCTTTGAGCAAGTTATGAAAGCTGTTATCGGTGTACAGATTGCAAATGATCCACCGCAGCCATTAATGATTGTAGATAAATCATTGCAGCATTTAACGGGTAAAGTATGGTGTTCAGATAACGTAAGGTTTATGAATGAAAGGATACCTGCTGAATCTATTTCCTGCATAGTTACATCGCCACCATACAACCTTAAAAATTCAACTGGCAATGGAATGAAGGCCGGAACAAATTCCGGCAAATGGGCTGGCAATCCACTACAGAATGGTTATGACAGTCATGGCGATAATATGCCACATGCTGAATATGTAAAATGGCAAAGGGAATGCCTCACGGCAATGATGCGTGTATTAAAAAATGATGGTGTTATTTTCTATAACCATAAATGGCGTGTTCAAAATGGATTAATACAAGATAGGCATGATATTATTGAAGGGTTTCCTGTCAGGCAAATTATTATTTGGAAACGGGCGGGAGGCATTAATTTTAATGAAGGATATTTTTTGCCTACTTATGAAGTTATTTACATGATTTGCAAGCCGAATTTTAAACTTTCTGCTGGTGCAAATAAAATGACTGATGTGTGGGAAATCCCGCAAGTGAAAGGTAATGAGCATCCCGCACCTTTCCCTATTGAATTGGCTTCAAAATGTATTGAAGCAAGTCCAGGTGGTGTTATACTTGATCCCTTCATGGGTAGTGGAACAACGGCTATAGCAGCAAGTGGCCATAACAGGGAATGGATAGGTATTGAGCTTTCCAAAAAATATTGTACTTTGGCTGAATCTAAAATCAGCCAATACATAGGAAAGGCTCAAATAAAACCATAAATGAGTAGTTCAAAACCGTTTGTAAAAATTCTACCTCCAAAATCTTACACAGCTTCCGCTGCAAAAATTAAAAGCATAATGGCAATGGGTTGGATAGAAATTCCACCCGAAAAGGAGTTTAATGGTAATGCTGCGCCCGGTGATTTTTTAGAGCATCTTTTAGGCGGTGCAAAAAATAACAGGGATTCACCAGACCTCGCAGATTGGGAGGTTAAATTTCATGGTGGCAATGCCTTATTAACACTATTTCATAAAGAACCTCAACCACGAGGGATTATGAAATATATTGTGCATGAACATGGCTGGCCGGACGAAGATAAACGCATCAGCTTTAGGCACACACTTAGCGGCAAATCAAATAGAGGTTTTTATGTAGTGAATGAACCTGATCGAATTTCGGTAAGGCATAACGCAAAAGATTATCCTGTACCATACTGGACACATGATACACTTTTAAATTGCTTAGGAGCAAAGCTGCGAAGGTTAATAGTTGTACAGGGCGAAATACAAAGCTATGTTTCACCGCAAGGCATGAGAAAGAAAGTCATATACAGAACCGCTACAGCTTATTGGGAATTTAAACAAACAGGTTTTTTTAAAGCCTTAGTGGATGGCAAAGTATCTATTGATTTTGATGCAAGAACAAAAAGTGAAACAAGTAGCACATTAAGAAATCATGGTACAAAATTTCGCATAAAAATTGATGACATTCCTTCAATTTATGAACACAGTAAAAAGATAACCTAACCCGTTGGGTTACTCATGTATATAAATCCCTTAATTTTAGATGTATGAATTCTTTAAAATTAGTCTTCATTGTTTTTTTAAGTAGTGGCATAGGTGGCGTATCTCGCTATGGAATTCAATCCTGGATGACGAAACCTCAAAATTCCGTATTTCCACTAAGTACTTTTATCATCAATATCGTTGGTTGCTTGCTGATTGGAACCTTTTTTGCACTTTCACAAAAAGAAAATCTACTTTCACCTGAATGGCGTTTAGCATTGGTAACCGGCTTTTGTGGAGGATTTACGACTTTCTCTACTTTTGCTTTTGAAAATTTGGCATTTTTACGATCAGGTGACTATGGCATATTTATACTATATACAATCGCCAGCATTATCCTGGGTATTTTAGCTGTGTTTGCAGGCAGCTTATTGGTCGTGTCTTTAACCAGATAAAAATTTCGGAAAAAGAATCCAATTTTTAATGCCGGGCATTCACCTCCCTTCTGTTTTATTTAATATCAAAATCTACGACGACATTTTTAGTGAGTGGCCTGCTTTGACAGGTTAGGATAAATCCTTCTTCTATTTCCTCATCTTCCAGGCCATAATGCACTTTCATGTCCACCTCTCCTTCCAGCAATTTGGCTTTACAGGTACAGCAAACGCCTCCCTTACATGAAAAAGGAAGATCAGCACCTGCATGAAGCGCAGCATCTAAAATTGAATGCGGATCATCTTCCGCCATTTCAAATTGGGTAAAGCGTCCATCTATCTTTACAGAAATACTGCTGGATGCTCCAATAGCTTCCGGTTTTTTTATCGGTAGCGTCTGCACGATATTTTCTCCGGGTGTAGTAAATAATTCAAAATGAATTTTTTTCTCAGCAACCCCAATAGACTGCAAAAATTCTTTTACACAAAAGAGCATCGTTTCAGGGCCACAAATAAAATATTCATGAACCCGGTTATATTGGATCAGCTTTTCCAGGCTTTTTAATTTTTCAAATGAAATCCTTCCATCATTAATGGGTGATTCTGTTTTTTCCCGACTTAATAAAAAAATCAATTGAAAGCGATTCAGGTATTTGTTTTTTAATCCTTCTAACTCTTCGAAAAAAATAATGGACTGCCTCGTTTTATTTCCAAATACTAATGTAAAAGTGCTCAATGGCTCTTCCTGTAAGATTGTTTTTAAAATAGAAATAATTGGGGTAATACCGCTACCGGCGGCAAATGCTACATAATTTTTTCTTTGAGCAGGATCAATTGGTGTGGAAAAAGTACCGGATGGCGGCATGACCTCGAGTATATCACCTACTTTTAATTGCTCATTGACAAAAGTAGAAAAACGGCCATTATAGGTCTTTTTCACGGCCACTTTCCATTCCTTCTCATAGGGTGCAGTACAAAGAGAATAGGTGCGGCGCAACTCTTCTCCATTGATGATACTGCGAAAATTTAAATGTTGGCCATGTGTAAATGCAAATGCCGGTTTTAATGAACCCGGTATATCCAAAGTGATCGTTACACATTCATTAGTTTCTTCCTGAATTTTTTTGACGGGGATTTTTTCAAAATGCAGAGACATCTTTCTTTTTTATATTTTCATTTTTAAACCATTAATTAATATGGCTACCATATTTTCTTCCAATTCACGGCCTGAAATTTTATTCTTGCTGCGATGCCAGGCTTCAATGCCCCCAATAGCATGCAACATGATCAGAACGGCCGTGGCAGGATCAATTTGGGTTATTTGTCCCCGATCAATTCCATCTTGGATGATTTGGGCAAACCGTTTTCTATATAATCTCCTTTGCTCCCTGAATTGAGAAAGAAAAGGTTCTTGCAAATAACGCCATTCCCGATCACTGACATAAACTTTTTCAAAGTTTTCAATCATCTGGCGTATATGAAAACGAATAAGGGATTCTACATTTTCAAGGGTGGACGCTCCTGATTCCTCAATTTTCTGTATTTCATTTAAAAATTGACTGGCCACCTGAAAACAAATTTCTTTGAGTATGATAGGCTTTGAGTGAATATGATTATATAAGCTGGATGCCTCTACTCCTACCTCTTCTGCAAGACTGCGCATGCTGGCTGCTTTAAAACCCTTCTTTCTAAAAAGCGTTGCTGCAGACCGTATGATGAGCTCTTTGCGGCTTTCTTCTTTTGAAATTTTAATCCTCGCCATTATGCAAAAATAGTTAACAAAGATCGTTTTTAATGCTCATCTATGGCCATTTACTAAATTCACAGTTTTCCGTATGACATAAAATTGATAGGTTTGCAGCCTTTAATAATATTGCTTATGTCTTTAGTAGTAGTAGGTACCATGGCTTTTGATGCTATTGAAACCCCTTTTGGCAAATCTGATAAGATTATTGGTGGCTCCGCAATGTATGTGGCTTATGCTGCAAATCACTTTATAAACCCGGTAAAGCAAGTGTCCATTATTGGAAATGATTTTCCACTGGAAGAATTGGCTCATTTAAAAAATTGTGGTGTGGATACTGAGGGTGTAGAAATAGTACCCGATGGCAAATCTTTTTTCTGGAGTGGTCGTTACCACATGGACATGAACACGCGAGATACCCTGGTAACTGAATTAAATGTGCTCTCACAATTTAACCCCGTTTTGCCGGACTCTTACAAAGAATCCTCCTTTCTAATGCTCGGGAATGTCATGCCCTCTCTTCAGAAAAAAGTCATTGAACAATTTTCGGTAAGGCCAAAACTCATCGTATTGGATACCATGAATTTTTGGATGGATACCGCTATGGATGACCTGCGTGAAGTAATGCAGTTAACAGATGTTATCCTGATCAATGACAGTGAGGCCAGGCAATTATCCAATGAGTATTCGCTTGTAAAGGCCGCCAAGAAAATTTTAACTATGGGCCCCAAATACCTGATCATTAAGAAAGGAGAACATGGCGCTTTATTATTTCATCAAAACAATGTTTTCTTCGCCCCAGCATTGCCTTTAGACGAAGTATTTGACCCTACCGGCGCCGGCGATTCCTTTGCAGGTGGCTTTATCGGACATCTTGCCCGGACGAAAGACATTTCTTATGAAAATATGAAAACGGCTATTATCGTAGGCAGCGCCATGGCGAGCTTCTGTGTGGAAAAATTTGGTACAGAAAGATTAAAAGAAGTAACGAAGGAAGATATTGCTATACGGATCAATGATTTTGTAGAGCTTGTAAACTTTGATATTGCTTTAATGTAATATTACAATAAACGTCCTCTCATTTATTTTAACGCCTGACCATAGATTTTAGCATGTTTGAAAAAATGCCTCATCTCTATGCCCTTTCAGCGTTTTCACATTCCTTTTATCAAATTTTTATCAGGTTTGTATGCATTTTTTTTATTTTAGCAAACTAAATTTTAAAAATGAAAATTAATTTGCTTTTTGCAACCGTACTAACAGCAACAGGTATAAGTCTTTTTTCCTGTAATGATAGCTCAACTAATGCAACAGGTTCTAAAATGTATCTGGATACTTCTGCCATGAATACTTCTATCAAACCAGGAGATAATTTTTTCCTGTACGTAAATGGAAAATGGATAGATAAAGCCACTATTCCTGCATCCGAATCTGAAGCAGGCGCATTCCTGGATTTGTATAACAACACAAAAGATAATCTTCATCATTTACTGGATTCAATCTCGAAAGTTAAAACTACACCGGGAAGCATTGAACAAAAAGTAGCAGATTACTACATAGCCGGCATGGATACTACAACCATTGAGAAAAGAGGATATGATCCCGTAAAACCAATACAATCTGAAATAGATACGATTAAAACGCCTGCCGACATTATGCACTTTGTAACAGATCAGGCGAAGTTGGGAAATTCTTTGTTGATCAATGAGTATATAGGGGCTGATGATAAAAACAGCGCCATCAATGTAGCCATCTTTTCACAAGCTGGTCTGGGCCTTCCAGACAGGGATTATTACTTTAAAACAGACCCCGCTACATTGGCTATTGTAAAAGCATATAGAACTTATTTACAAAAATTATTTACCCTGACAGGGGTTGATTCAGTAGTTGCTTCGAAAAAAGTAGAAGCTATTTATACATTAGAAAAACAAATGGCCTCAAGCCATAAAACAAATGTAGAATTACGCGATCCGGAAAGTAACTATCATATGCTCAAACTGGATGCACTCGCCAAAACAGATGCTACATTTAACTGGAATAACACTTTGGCTGGCTTGGATATGCATGTTGATTCATTAAATGTGCAACAACCAGCTTATTATACAAAACTGAATGGTCTTCTCTTATCCACATCCATGGATACCTGGAAAGATTATCTGTGGGTGCATACATTAAGTAATTATGCCAATTCATTGAGTAGCCCTTTTGTTCAAGCCAGTTTCGATTATTATAATAAAGCCCTCAGTGGCCAATCGGAAATGAAACCAAGATGGGACAGAATGGTACAATCTACAGATAGTCACTTAGGTGAAGCCTTAGGTCAGTTATATGTTCAAAGATATTTCACACCGGAGGCAAAAAAGCGTATGCTCGACATGGTGAATAATCTACAAACCGCCTTTGATGCCCGCATTAGTAAACTGGATTGGATGAGCGATAGCACCAAAGCCATAGCAAAAGATAAATTACACGCATTCCTCAAAAAAATTGGTTATCCCGATAAATGGAGAGATTATAGTAAGGTTGATATTGATAAAGGAAAATACTTCGAAAATAAATTGAGTGCGGCTAAAAATGAATACAATTATAACCTCAATAAGCTAGGAAAGCCTGTGGATAAAACAGAATGGGCTATGACACCGCCAACTATTAATGCATACTATAACCCGAGTATCAATGAAATAGTTTTCCCGGCAGGTATTTTGCAATTTCCATTCTTTGACCCAAATGCGGATGACGCCATTAACTATGGAGGCATTGGTATGGTTATCGGCCATGAAATGACCCATGCATTTGATGACCAGGGCGCCCAATATGATAAGAATGGCAATCTGAAAAATTGGTGGAATAAACAGGATAATGAAAAGTTTAAAGCCAAAACTAAATTAGTGAATGAATTGTATAATTCTTTCACCGTTTTAGATTCAGTACATGTAAATGGTGAATTAACTACTGGTGAAAATATGGCGGATATCGGAGGTATTTGCATCGCTTATGATGCTTTTAAAATGACAAAAGAAAGCCAGGATACAACTAAAATTGATGGCTTTACACCGGATCAGCGATTCTTTATCAGCTTTGCTCAAATATGGAGATCCAAAGAGAAACCTGAATATGAAAGGATGCTTATCAACCTGGACCCACATTCACCCCCTATGTACCGTGTCAATGGACCACTCATGAATTTCACGCCATTTTATACCGCTTTCAATGTGCAGCCCGGTGAAAAAATGTATCTCCCTGAAGATAAACGGATCAAAATCTGGTAAATATTTTCCTTCAAAAAAAGCGCCTTTTGATGGCGCTTTTTTTATTGTGTGAATTTGGGAAAAGTTCAAATATTTTTGCAGAGAATTGAAAAAGCCATTATAAAAAAATACGATTCTATATGAAAGTCGCCGTCGTAGGAGCAACCGGTTTGGTGGGTACTAAAATATTAGAAGTGCTGGAAGAAAGGAACTTTCCGGTTACGACCATTTTACCTGTAGCTTCTGAAAAATCAATTGGTAAAAAAATTCATTTTAAGGAAAAAAAATATGATGTAATATCGGCCCAGGAGGCCATAGATGCAAAACCGGCATTGGCAATTTTTTCTGCAGGAGGCGAAACATCAAAAATTTGGGCACCCAAATTTGCGCAAGCCGGCATCACTGTTATTGATAATTCCAGCGCATGGAGAATGGATCCGGCCATACCCCTGGTAGTGCCGGAAATCAATGCCGGGATATTAACCAATGCCGATAAAATTATTGCAAATCCAAATTGTTCTACAATACAAATGGTTATGGCATTGTACCCATTGCATCAAAGAAATAAGATTCGCAGGATTGTAGTAAGCACTTATCAAAGTGTAACAGGTACCGGGAAAAAAGCCGTGGATCAACTGATCAATGAGCGCAAAGGCCTGATAGGAGAAATGGCTTATGCTTACCCCATTGACCTAAATGTGATTCCACAAATTGATGTTTTTTTAGATAATGGGTATACAAAAGAAGAAATGAAGATGATCAATGAAACCCGGAAGATCATGGGTGATCAGAGTATCCATATTACAGCAACCACGGTACGCATTCCTGTAATGGGTGGTCATAGTGAAAGTGTAAATGTAGAATTTGAGAAAGAAATGTCCGTGAAAGAGATTAAAGATATTTTATCCGCATCCCCTGGGATCATTTTACAAGACGATCCATCCAATTTGATCTACCCAATGCCAATCAATGCCTATCAAAGAGACGATGTATTTGTAGGAAGGATCAGGCAAGATGATTCGCAGCCAAATTCAATCAATATGTGGATTGTAAGTGATAACCTTCGTAAAGGCGCGGCTACAAATGCTGTTCAAATTGCCGAATATGTATTAAAGAATAAGCTACTTTAATAGAAAATAAGAAGGCGCTTTTTGAAAGCGCCTTCTTATTGAAAAAAAATTAATTCGTTCCTTCTATCTCTTTTAATAACGTCTCAGCCTCTTCTTCATCAAATGCTTTTAATTTATTATAGGCATCCATAGCATTATCTTTTTGATTTAGACCCATATAACAACTTCCAAGGTAATAATAACCTAAAGATGACTTGGGATTCAAAACGATTGCCTTTTTTGCCTGTGTAATTCCATCATTATATTTTCCCAATTTCATGAAAGTATATGCCAGTTCTTCATAATTCCTGGTATCTTCCGGATCATAATCAATGGCCTTTTTTAAGACACTTTCTGCTTTGGCATATTCTTCATTTTCATTATAAAGCCATCCCAAAGTATAATAAGAAGATTTTGAGTTTTCTTCATCATAAAGAATGGCATTTTCAAAATTTGTCTGTGCATCTTCATATTCATCATTGTCATAATAAACATTGCCCAACCCCCGGTAGGCTACACCGTAATTAGGGTGATACCGGAGCGCTTCATTATATGCATTAATCGCTTCATCCTCATTTTCCAATTTATAATTTGCATAACCTATTTCTACATATTTGGAAGCCAGGTCATCATCATTATCCGGATTAAATTTATCCAAAAAGGTAAGGGCATCTTCGTATTTCTCTAATTCATTACAGCACCATGCTGACTGGAAATAGGCGTATGAATAGGAAGCGTCAAGGCTGATTGTTTTTTTAAATGCAGCCAAAGCCTCTTCATATTTTTGATCATTTTTTAAAGTGATGCCATTGTCATAACTTTCTTTAGCCGTTTGTGAAAAAGCGGCTACAGAAATCAACAAGAGTCCAAAAAGAAAAATATTCTTTTTCATAATTATTAGTTTTGATTGCAAGATAATGCAATATCCTCCTATATCAATACCATATTATGGGTATATTCTAGTCTCAAAATTCTATTTTCATTTCGTGAATTTGATAGGTCTGAACACCTATTTAAAGAATAATTTGAACAAAAAAGTGAAAATGAAAGATGCCATGAATATTCAATTCATTTAAAACACAATCCCAACTATATTTGCGAAATAATGAGGACTAAACCTTCTTTACATACCATTTTATCGCCCGGCCTTTTACATTTATATGATATTACCAATAGCATTGTAGTGATTATAGATGTTTTCCGTGCCACATCTACCATTGCGGCTGCCCTTTTTCATGGAGCAACAAAAGTAGTTCCCGTTTCCAGTGTTGCTGACTGTATCTCCATGGGTAAAACACTGAATGCAGTTACTGCAGGAGAAAGAGATGGAAAAATTATTGAAGGATTGCAGCATGGAAACTCACCTTCAGAATACCCACGTTCTTTTATTGAAGGAAAAACGCTCGTAATCACGACAACAAATGGTACCAGACTGATACAACTCGCTACCGATCAGAAAGCAACTGGGATTATTACCGGGTCATTCCCAAATATTTCTGCAGTATGTGAATATTTAGTACGCCAGAAAAAAAATGTAATACTCGGCTGCTCCGCCTGGAAAGACCGGTTTAACCTGGAAGATACCTTATTTGCCGGCGCAGTGATAAAACGCATCAGGGAAAATTTTACCATTGAATGTGACAGTAGCCTTATGGCAGCTGAAATGTATGCACTCCATCAGCATGATCTTTCTACATTTATTCGTAAAACTGCACACTGGAAAAGGCTTTCCGCATATAATTTACAGGCTGATATGGAATGGTGTATCACGGAAGATATAGCCCATGTGCTTCCATTATATACCAATGGTATTCTTCAAAAAGGTTAATTTATAAACGTTTCTTACATTTTTTCCCCCATTCCTTTTTTGCCCCCGTTGAATTGTTTTACTTTTGCAAAATTGGCCAAACCGTACAAGCAAGGCTTCACTTTTTTTGAATATTATTGAATGTCATTACCCCTGTTGATAAAATTTATTTATAATAATGGAACCGATGAATCTATACGTCGGGGAAAAAAAATCCATAACCTGGGTTATGTTGAACTGGTTGATTATGATGCATTGTTGAATGATGTTACATTTCGTGTTAAAGATGATATTTATGCCACTTTCAATAAAGTATCCATTAGTCATTTTAACCAGGAAAAAACGATTTCTTTACGATGCACCTGTCCTTATAACCTGGGAGAAGTTTGCCGCCATAAGGCCGCATCACTTTTTCGCCTTCAGGAATTAATAGACAAAAATTTGCTGGGTGAAAAAGAATTGGTCTATGACCAACAACATACGGTTGTAAAAATGAAAAAATTGGATGTGCGCACCATCAAAATGCTGGCATCACCACAGGTTGTTGATATGGCTGATCAATACCTTGAGCAAAAGCAGGCTAAAATCATCGAAGCGAAAAATGAAAAAGTTATTGCTGAAATAAATATGGGGGACACTTCATTTAAAGTATGCGTTCAAAAAAATGAAGAACGTAACTTTGATACAAGCTGCACCTGTCACTCTTCTACAAGCCATCCGCTTTGCTTGCATAAAACAATATTATTCCTTCAATTATCCAGAGAGTTCGGCTCAGATTATTTTGATACTATTCGAAACCTTGATAATGAAAAAAATAAATTACTCTCCCTGTATGGCTACTCCCTGCAGGATGATTTAAAAGGTAAATTTGAATTTTCCTACGTAAGCGGTAAACCATTTTTACGTATTTTGGATACCTCTATTAAACGCGTATCTGCCATTTCAGCACTTACGGAAACAGCCCCATCCGTAGCAACAGAAACCGAAATTTTGAATGAACCATTCACTACAAAAAAATTAGCCCTGGTCATTCAACAAGATCCCGCACAATATCCATTTCTTCAAATTCATGCTTTATATGGAGAAATGGATGAGGATGACACTTTTATCCAAAAGCCCGATCAATTGGATTTTTCAAAATTCATTCAAACCAACCATTTCAGTGATCATGAAAAGAAAGCCATATCGATTTTACGCAAGTGCCTCCCTTCGGAAGTAAGTCGTTTTCTTACACGGAATTCACCATTTAGTGGTATTTGGGAAAATATTATTCAGCAACATGACGAGGCGCTGGCTCCGGAAACCCGGCAATTGATCCTGGAATACTTACATCCGAAATACATTCAATTATTCCATGAACTATCTGCCTTCATTCCTGTTTATTATCAGAATGATGAAAATCAGGATGCATCAAATCATTTGACTCTTTTAACGATTTCCAAGTCTTTTATCAGGCCTGTGATATCTGTAATGAAAAGAGGAGATGTCTATGATATACAATGCAAAGCAAAAGTGGAAAAGGGCTTAATAAATATTTCGGAAAATGAGTTGAAAACCCCTGCTCTGATTAAGTTACAGGATGTCATATATATATGGCAGCAGGCAAATGATATCATTGAAGTGGAAAAATTTTCTCCCACAGGAAAAAGAATCATTGATTCATCTAACTGGGAAGAATATTTGAAAAACCACTTATTGCCACTATCCAAAAAGTATGACATTGAATTAATCAATATACAAAGCGAAGTATGGAAAGAGGTGCTTCCGGGTATCAGCCTTGAATTGCGTGAACGCGGTGATTATTTATTGATCCACATCATTTTTTCTTACAAGGATTATATCATCCAGGAGGGAGATCAGGATAAAATTGTATATCCATATCAAAATAAGCTGGTTATTATCCACAGGAATATACCGGTGGAAAATGCTTTTATACAAAAACTTGAAGCATTGCATACGCACTTCAAAAAAACAGATGAAGCACACACACTTGCGCTGAAGGGCGCTGAAGTATTGAAAAATAACTGGTTCTTTTTATTTGCTGATGCCATCAAAGAATTAAATATCCCGGTAACCGGCTTTGAGGCATTAAAAAAATTCCGCTTCAATTCAGCCCGGCCATCCACTAAAATTCAAATCACCCATAATATGGATTGGTTTGATGCGAAGGTGGATATACAATTTAATGGCAACAAAGTAAAAATTGCAGATATCAAGAAAGCGCTGGGAAAACAAGAGCAATATGTACAATTGGAAGATGGAAGTCTGGGTATATTGCCGGAAGAATGGTTACAGAAATACAGCTTGCTATTCCGCGTGGGTGAAAGTAAAAATGATGCATTAAAATTAAGCAGGTACCATTACAGCGTCATTGAAGATTTATATCATCAACGCGATGAAGAAGAACTCAGTATTTTACTGGATGAGAAATATGAAAGTATTAAAAATAATTTTGCCGTTAGTGAAATTCCTGCCCCTGAACATTTACAGCAAATTCTACGACCATATCAGGAAGCCGGATTTCACTGGTTACATTATCTCAATCAGGTGAAATGGGGAGGTATCCTGGCTGATGATATGGGCCTCGGGAAAACGATTCAGGCTCTCGCATTTCTTCATCACTACAAAACAATACATGGGGCTATCAAAGCGCTGGTCGTTTGCCCCACTACGCTTATGTTCAACTGGGAGAATGAAATCAATAAATTTACCCCTTCATTGAGTCATCATGTTCACCATGGTGGAACGCGTGACCAGGCTTTACTGCATAACCTCGAAACGGATATTTTTATCACCACCTATGGCACCTTGCGTAGTGATATAAAATATTTCAAGGAAATTTTGTTTGATTATATCATCCTCGATGAAAGCCAGGCAATAAAAAATCCGGCCAGTAAGATTGCCAAAGCAGCTTCCATATTAAAATCCAAAAATAAGCTGTGCCTGAGTGGTACACCTTTACAGAATAATACATTTGATCTTTATGCTCAAATGAATTTCCTCAATCCCGGCATGCTCGGAAGTATTGAATTCTTCAAACAGGAATTTTCAATACCGATAGACAAATTGGGAGTGCAGGAAAATAAAGAACATCTCCGTAAACTTTTGTATCCTTTCATTCTTCGCAGAACCAAAGAACAGGTAGCACAGGATCTTCCGGAAAAACACGAGATGACGGTATATTGTGAAATGGGTAAGATTCAACGAAGTATTTATGATGCATACCGCAATGAAATCAGGAGTAAGCTCCTGGGTGAAGTGGAGTCCATGGGGCTCGGAAAATCTCAATTATCTATCCTGCAAGGCCTGATGAAATTGCGCCAGATCTGTGACAGCCCCGCCATACTAAAAGATGGGAAACCATTCCCAAATGAATCAGCAAAACTGGATGAACTGACTCGTGAAATCACGGAAAATATTGGGGAGCATAAGGCACTTATCTTCTCCCAATTCTTGGGTATGCTTTCATTAATCAAAGAGAAATTAATAGAACTGGATATCAACTTTGAATATTTTGATGGCAGTACTTCCGCGCCCGAGAGAGAACGCGCAATCAATCATTTCCAGGATGACAAAGATTGCAGAGTCTTCCTGATTTCACTTAAAGCAGGTGGCGTCGGATTAAATCTTACCTCTGCCGATTATGTCTATATTGTTGACCCATGGTGGAACCCCGCTGTAGAACAGCAGGCAATAGACAGGACTCATCGTATAGGGCAGACAAAAAATATTTTCGCTTATCGAATGATCTGTACCGACACTGTTGAAGATAAAATACTCTTATTACAAGAAAAGAAGAAAGCGCTTGCCGCAGATCTGGTTGCGGATGATCATAATTTTGTAAAAACACTTTCTAAAGAGGATATTGAATATTTGTTTAGCTAATCCATAACCGGATGTTACCATTCACTATTTATTATTCCCTAACGCCTGCATAAATAGGAATAGGCAAAGTATTCACTGCTGGAGGTATGGGACAATTATACCCTTCCGTATAAGCGCAATAAGGTTGATATGCCTTATTAAAATTGATGGTTATATCACCGGATGCAGGTATTTCCAAATCAATATACCTGCCGCCACCATAGGTCTCTTTTCCACTTGTCTCATCTTTGAAAGGGATGAATAAAAAATTTTCAAAGCCTTTTTTATTTTTTAAATCCAGTGATTGATACACATTGAGTGAATAGGGTTTTCCTTTAATATTAAAAACCGCTTTAGCATATAAATAATATTTTTTTTGCTTATGGGATGAAGTTTCCATTATAAAAACTTCATCTGAATTTGTTTTTACAAATTTCGCCGGAACAATGAGTTCCATATTTATCGGAAAGAATTGGATTCCCGGGAAATGTTTGCGTTGAGTCTCATTTAATGGTGAAATCACCGGATTGGAATATTCATCTTGTAATGACTTTTGAAATGAAGCGATATCTTTTTTTATCGCCAGGGTATTTTCTTGGGAAAAAGCAGGTTGAAAAATCAGCATTCCAAACAAAAGGAATACAAGACAATTTACTTTCATGGTTCAAATTTTTTTAAAATACATTCTTCCACATCATACTTTCAACAGGTTTATTGGGTTGATGGCTATACTTTGCATCTTTCTTATTGTTATATTTTATTTCAATATCACCTTCAACCGGGAAATAAATTAACTGCCCAATAGGCATTCCCGGATAAATTCGTACAGGTTGTTTTACTGAAATTTCCAGGGTCCAGTTTCCACAAAAACCTACATCACCCTTTCCTGCAGTTGCATGAATATCGATTCCCAGCCGCCCTGTAGAAGATTTCCCTTCCAGGAAAGGAACATGTGCATGCGTTTCTGTGTACTCTTCGGTAACGCCTAAGTAAAAAACATGAGGTTGCAAAACAAAGCCTTCCGCCGGTATGTCAAAATACTCTATGGTATTGTGCTTCTTAGCATCCAATACTTCATCTTTATATTTTGCCAGGCACTTTCCCAAATGTACATCATAACTATTACTCCCTAAAAATTTGCGATCATACGGTACAATCACAATGGTTTTTTTATTTATTTCTTCCAGTATCCTGGTATCAGAAAGAATCATATTGTGTAAATTATCAGTGTATTTAATATTCCTGCAAATAAAATACTTTTGCAGCGAACCGGAAAGCCTCATCAAAAAAACTGGTAAAATTACGTGCCGCTTTATTTCCAGGAAAATATAAATCTTCATACGCGCCTTGGCATTTGGAAAATTACGGAACCGGAAAGTTATTTCCTGAAGAATGTTGTACCTATAAAAGTGATTCATCATCCCGAAAAGCGAATACAACACCTGGCTGCAAATTTTTTACTGACACAATTATTTCCCAACTTCCCTCAAGCCTCTATTCAAATGAGTGCATCCAATAAACCTTATATTTACTCTTCTCATTATTTTTTTTCGCTGGCACACACTTCTGGATTTGCTGCGGCCCTGATAAGCACTCAAAGTAATTCCGGCGTTGACCTGGAACGCATTTCACCTAAGCCAAATCAACTAAGCAATAAGTTCCTCAACCCTAATGAAATTACTCTTATAAAGAGCAACCAGATTAATCAACAACCAGATACAGCCTTTACTTTAGCCTGGTGTGCGAAAGAAGCTGTTTATAAATGTTGGGGAAAGGGAGCCATTTCCCTAAAAAATAATATTGAAATTACCCATTCAAGCCTTCATCAAATTTCTTGTAACCTGGCCGTCGAAAATCAGCAATTTTCTTTAAATGTACATACAATGATTCTTGAGAAACTATGCCTGGCCTGGGTTTTAGACGATACAAATATTTTTAAACATACCTGAAAGCGGAATTGTAGCAGTCATTTTTAGCATTATTGAATCTCTTAACTTTTGTACCTTGCCAACATAAATAAATGATGTGAAAAATTTTTTGCAAATCACCCGTAGGATCTTTAAAAAAATATTTTCTTTTCTATTTACCCGCCAAAAGGATTGTTGTAAATAATTTTAGATATTCAAACCGCCACATACGCTCAGTACCTGCCCGGTAATATAAGAGCTCATATCACTGGCAAGAAATAAAGCACTTTTAGCGATCTCGGCAGATTGGGCAAAACGGGCTAAGGGTATTTTCTTTAAATATTCTTCACTGCCATTTCCTTCTTTTAAATAATGGGTCATATCTGTTTCTACAAAGCCGGGCGCTATGGCATTACATCGAATATTACGGCTTCCCAGCTCCAAAGCAATAGATTTTGTAAACCCAATGATACCGGCTTTACTTGCAGCATAGAGGCTTTGTCCTGCATTTCCCCTAACACCGATGATAGAACTCATATTGATAATACTTCCGGATTTGGCCTTCATCATGGGGCGGATGACCTGCTTGGTCATATTAAAAACACTTTTGAGATTAACCTCCATGACTTCATCCCATTGCTCGGGCGTAAGCCTCAATAACAAATTATCTTTACTGATCCCGGCATTATTTACACAAACATCAACCTGGCCAAAGTCTTTTAAAACTTCCTGTACAAAAGTTTCACATTCACCATAATTTCCTGCATTGCTCCGATATGCTTTTGCTCTGATACCAAGGCTGTTTAATTTCTCTTCCAGCGTAGCAGCCTTTCCCGCGCTACTTTCACTTACATAAGTAAAAGCGATATGTGCGCCTTCTTCGGCTAATTCTTTAGCAATGGCTTCTCCTATTCCCCTGGCTGCTCCGGTAACAATACAGACTTTATTTTCAAGTAATTTCATGTGCAATAATTTAATGATGTGCTAAGGTAATTTTCTTTCAGTACAGCAATTTCCGTTTTTTATTTCTTGTGGCAAATAAAATTATATTTTTTCAGATCCATGGCCTCTCCTTCTCCCAACCTGGCCGCTTTTTCAAATTTATTATTTACATAACCATGCCTTATACATTCCCAAATATATTGAAATATAAAAACCAGGTATCCTGCTTTTTCAAATTGCCTTACATGTATCAATTCATGTTGAAGCCATTTTTGATTTTTCAAAAAATCCTGATCATGGGTATGCCATAAATGAATCGTTCTTCCTAAGGTGAGCGCCATGGATTTTTCTTTTAAGACTATGGCTGCAAAATGTGCCAGCACTGATTTTTCTTTTATGAAAATATTCATGCAGTTCTACTCTAATGATGCATTAATTAATATCTTTCCAGGCATCGCTAATTTCCTGTGCATGAATTCTGCTTTTGGGTTTATGGATAATCTTCCTGATGATCCCTTTTTCATCAATTAAAAAAGTCGTTCTTTGCATACCTATAAATTCTCTTCCCATAAATTTTTTTGGCGCCCACACGCCAAAATTTGTTGCGATTGCATGATCTTTATCAGCTATCAGTGGAAAAGGCAGAATATATTTTTTTCTAAATTTCGTATGCGATTTTTCATCATCTGTACTTATTCCAATCACTTGAATACCTTCTTTTTTAAGCAGGTCGAAATGATCCCTTAGATTGCAGGCCTGTATGGTACATGTAGGCGTATTATCATGCGGATAAAAATAAAATGCGGTTTTTTTACCCATAAAATCTTTATTGGAAAATATATTCCCATCCTGATCGGGTCCAAAAAATTCTGGAGCTGCTTCACCTTCTGATAAATGTGTCATTATTATTGTTTTGAAAAAGTATATTCTTTGATGGTTTCATTCCCGGCAATATCTCTTACGGTAATATTTAATATATGTTTTCCTACAGTACAATGCGAATCAAAGTTATACGTATATAAACCATTCCTGTTAGAAAACAAGATCCAATCTCCATCCAACTTCCCTACAAAGGATTCAATTGCGCTTCCTTTATCTGTTGCCCGAAAGGATAATTTGCTGTTAGCTGAAAATGTCTGCCCATTTTTCCAACCGGTGATAAAAATTTCGGGTGGGATCGTATCTATGATCAGGCTGATTTTTCCTAAACTCCGAAAACTTCCTTGCATCCAATCTCCCGACCAAATACCTTTTTGATAATCTTTTTTATTTCCAACAGCCAATTGCATAACAGTGCTTTTTTTCAATGGATCATTTGGACTTAATGTTGTACGGATCCTCATATCATAAGCATCGTGAACTGGGATGGTTTCATCACCAAGGGAAACAATTTCAGATGCGTTGTTAGGTGTCTTATTTGCAATTTCTTTAAACGAAAAAGGAAAAGACTCATAAAATGCTTTGGAAGAAAAATGGGCTTCAAATGAATTGCCTTGCACATTATTTTCCTGGCCGGGCATAAAAGGTATTGCATCAGCCGGGTAGGTAAAATTATTGTCTATACTTGTCAGTTGTATCTTAAAACTGAGTATAGAAGTATTCCCTTCCAAATCATTTACCTTAATTTGGATATTGTGCATATTTGTATCGCTAAGAATTACCAACCCCTGTGTAGCAGAGGGCATAAAAATTTTCAAATCATTCCCCGGCAGAGAAAACAAATATTGTATATATTTTTTTTGACGCTCATACACGGAATAATCTATACATGCATTTACATATCGGGTTTCATCATAAGAAATGGAATCTAATTGAAAGCCAAAAATTCTATTTCCATCCATGCTGATCTCAGCGGCATAAATACCATGATTAAAGGGTGAATTATTGTTTTTATCCGTAGCATTAATCGCAAAACTGATTAAAGGTGAATGAACTTTAATCCATTTTTCTTTTGCAAAATAATTTCCATTTTCGCCGGTTATTGGTATGGCAGTCGCTTTTTGAAAATAAGTACTAAGTCGCCTGTCATAGAGATACAATGCATTGATAACAGGTTTTTTGGTATCCGGAATTTCAAAGCCAAATAATCCCGGGTTATAATTTTTACCCGTTGCCGTATTGCGAATTTCAAAGTGTAAATGTGGCCCTGCAGAGGCGCCAGTATTTCCGCTATGGGCAATAAATTCCCCTTTTTGTACAGGGAAAATGCCGGATGGAATTTCCAGATCAATAGCCCATGTTTGCTGTTCATATTGTTTCTGAAGAACATATTCCTGCAAAGGTTTTGAAAAGGAATTCAAATGGGCATATAACGTAGTAAAGCCATTGGGATGGGTAATATAAATGGCATTGCCAAAGCCATACTTTTCTACTTTCACCCGGCTGATATAGCCTTCTGCGGCAGCAAAAACGGGAAGGTTTTCCCGGGATTGCGTACGTATATCAAAGCCCATGTGAAAATGATTAGGCCTTAATTCACCAAAATTTGCCGATAGCTGAATGGGAACAGATAAGGGGTCACGGAAATAATTTTTCGAAATTATTGGAAGCCCTTGTTGTGCTTCAGTACTTACAAAAAAGAAAATGTTTAATAAAAGAAAAGAACCTTTTCTACAAAAATGAAAATTCATATGATCAAAGATAGGCCAGAAGATTTTAAGAAAAGAGTTCAGGAAAAATTCTCTGTCATCCTATATATTTACTCAAATTTAAGTAGATGTTTAAGAAACTGAACAGCTTCGCAAAAGATGTGGTATATGCAACTCGTATCGGATATATTTTTTATCCATTCAGGCATTTTCTTGTGTTCTTATCCAATGTTTCTGAAATTTCCGTATGGATTCATAAAAATAAAAAGGGTATCGAAAAGAATGATTTTTTTAGATGGAAAAGAAATTATCATCAAAGGCTTGATGGCTTTGAATTTATTTTAAAGAAATATGATGTAGAAAATGTGCCGGTGTCTTATATGGAGTTTGGAGTAGCATCGGGAGATTCTTTTAGCTGGTGGCTGAACCGGTTAAAAAATAAGGAATCCTCATTTTGGGGATTTGATACATTCGAAGGATTACCTGAAGATTGGGGTTTATTTTTCAAGAAAGGAGCAATGGCTCATCATATCAGCAAATTTGATGATGCGCGTTATATTTTTGTAAAAGGCATCTTCCAGGATACATTAGTGAAATTTATCAAAGAAAACCAAGAAGTCATTCTTTTATCCAGGAGGAAAATTATTCATTTGGATGCGGACTTATTTTCGGCTACCGTATTTGTACTATCTCAACTTTATCCATATTTAAATAATGGAGATATTTTAATATTCGATGAATTCAGCGTTCCTAATTCAGAATTTTATGCTTTGAAGATTTTTCAGGATTGTTTCTATATTAAATTAAAACCTGTTTGTGCTACAAATAATTTTTATCAAACCATATTTGAAGTGGAGAAATAAATTTTCATCATTTTCCTTAATATTTGTTTCCATTGAATGGACAACATGCCAAAATTGAAATACATTTTTGCAAGATTGAGTTTAGTTGAAATTCATTTACATGTTGGCTTACAGAGATATTTTTGGTATCAGCATAATTTCCGTTTTCAAATTTTCTCTCAAAAAAGTAAGCATGACATAACATTTTTACAAAATATCCTTCCTAGATTAACTGAATTTCTAATTTTTCAATCCTTACTTTTGCATCAATATTTTTTCCATGCCAAGAGATCTATCTATTCAATCTGTATTAATTGTTGGCTCCGGGCCAATCATTATAGGCCAGGCCTGCGAATTTGATTATTCGGGCTCACAAGCGGCACGCAGCCTTCGTGAAGAAGGAATCCATGTAACGCTAATCAATAGCAACCCCGCCACTATCATGACTGATCCCATGATGGCTGATAAAGTGTATTTATTACCCCTCACGGTAGAAAGCATCGAACAGATCTTGGAAGAAAATAAAATTGATGCCGTACTGCCCACCATGGGCGGACAAACGGCGCTTAATTTATGTAAAGAAGCAGACGAACTGGGTATTTGGGAAAAATATCAGGTGAAAATGATTGGTGTGGATGTAGCAGCCATAGACACTGCAGAAGACCGTGAAAAATTTCGTAAACTAATGTACGACATTGGTATCGCTGTGGCGCCCAGTCATGTGGCCAACAGTTTCCTGGAAGGAAAAGATTTTGCACAACAAATAGGCTTTCCATTGGTCATACGACCCTCTTTTACTCTGGGAGGTACTGGAGGAAGTTTTGTTCATAGCAAAGAGGAATTAGATGAGGCATTGCAAAGAGGTTTACAAGCTTCCCCTATTCATGAAGTATTAGTAGAAAAAGCAGTATTGGGCTGGAAAGAATTTGAATTAGAATTACTGCGTGATCAAAATGATAATGTTGTTATTATTTGTACCGTAGAAAATCTTGATCCTATGGGCATTCATACGGGTGATTCTATTACGGTAGCTCCCGCAATGACCCTGAGTGATACTTCATTTCAGGATATGCGCAATAAGGCTATGTTGATGATGCGTAGCCTGGGAAATTTTGCCGGAGGTTGTAATGTACAGTTTGCTCAAAACCCGGAAACTGAGGAATTGATCGCTGTAGAAATTAATCCGCGAGTAAGCCGATCCTCAGCCCTTGCCAGCAAAGCAACCGGTTACCCAATCGCTAAAATTGCTGCCAAACTCGCTATCGGTTATAGTTTGGATGAATTGAAAAATCAAATTACCAAAACCACTTCGGCATATTTTGAGCCCGCATTGGATTATGTCATCGTTAAAATGCCCAGGTGGAATTTTGATAAATTTAAAGGAGCCAATACCACGCTGGGTTTACAAATGAAAAGTGTAGGAGAAGTAATGGCTATTGGGCGTTGTTTTAATGAAGCCATCCAGAAAGCTTGCCAAAGCCTGGAAAATGAAGCCGTCGGTTTAGGATACTATGGCAAAAGCCTCATGAAATCTGAAGAATTGATTGAATATATTAAAACGCCAAAATGGGACCGTATCTTCCGAATCAAAGATGCTTTGATGCAAGGCGTTTCCGTAAAAACCATTGTACAGGCAACCGGCATAGATCGTTGGTTTATATATCAAATCCAGGATATTTGCCAGATAGAAAAAGAGTTAGCCCAGTATCAATTAGAAAGTATACCGGAAGAATTATTAATTCGTGCAAAGAAAAATGGGTTTAGTGATGAACAAATTACCCGGATCATTCCAGGGAATAGCACCGATGATGAGGTATATGCAAAAAGAAAATCACTGGGTATCCTTCGCTCCTATAAAATGGTGGACACCTGTAGCGCAGAATTTGAAGCAAAGACACCCTATTTCTACAGCACCTTTGAATAAGATTTTCAACACGGCCTTTCCTTCGTTTTATTCCTCAAAATTTTTGCATGGTACATAAAACAAAAGGTATCGTCATTCGCTGTATTAAGTTTGGAGATACCAGCCTTATCGCACATATTTTCACCGAACTTTTTGGCTTACAATCTTACCTTATTAAAGGCATTCGCAAAACATCCAAAAAAAAACCAAACCACATTGTCTTTTTTCAAGCCGGCGCTATCCTCGATTTAGAAGTCTATCATAATAACCTTAAAAATCTACAATATATTAAAGAGTATTCATGGGCATTTGTTTATCAGCAAGTATTATTTAATGTAGTTAAAAATGCTATTGTTTCTTTTAATATGGAATTGTTGCAACAGGTTTTAAAACAACCTGAACCCATGCCGGAATTATTTGAATTTGTTGAATACTCTCTCCACTATGTGGATGAGTCTGATCAAGCCGCGGCGGCCAATGTACCTTTATTTTTTATGCTGAAATTAAGCCATTTATTGGGCTTCCAAATATTTGGAGAATATCATGTGAATAGCCCTGTACTTGATTTACAAGCCGGAAATTTTGTATCAAATATCCCGGATTCTCCCTTTTACCTGATACAGGAAGATGCACGGGTTATCAGTGAACTCAACAAAATAGCTTCTTTTTCGGAGCTCCCTAATATTGTATTAAATCAACAAAAAAGAAGGGCATTACTTTCGGCTTATTTACAATATTTAAAAATGCATATTGAAGGGATGAAAGAACCTAAAAGTTTTTTTGTATTACAGGAAGTGCTTTCATAATCATTAGATCAGCCTGTTCACACTTTCCAATTCCTTTTTATTTTCATCAAATATTATTTGAAGAATCCCGGGCATTTTCCCCTTGTCAAAACTGCCTAATTTTTCTTCAAAGCCAAGCGCTTCAGCGCCATTCAGTGTGGCCCATCGCAACATTTCCTCCAATGGAATCGTAGGAAAGTTTTTACGCAAAGTGTTTATTTCATCCAGGATGGATAAAGTATCATTACTGGCTAAGCTATCGGTCCCTAATATTATTTTCGAATTACTTTGCCTGAGTAAAGAAACGGGAGGCAATGCATTTTCTATATATAAATTCGCCTTAGGGCAAAGGCAGAAATATACTTGCTGCCTTGTATTTTTTATTTGATGTTGCACATATAAAATATCTTCTTCATGGATAAAAGTATTATGCACTAAAATAAGCGTGGCAACATTTGATAATAGGGTAAAAAAAGATTGCAAACTACTTTTACCGCTTGGAGTGAAAAAAGTTAAGTCTATATTCAGGTTTTGATATAATTTTTGAAACCCGTTTTTTTCACCTTTGAATAAATGGTCCTCATCTTTTGTTTCCTGATTGTGAATGCTGGTAATTTCACCTTCATCTGCCGTATTTATTTTTTTAAACAAATCTTCTGAAACGGTATAAGGTGCATGAGGAGCATAGCTGGTAAAATTTTTCCATTTCTCATTTTCTTCAAAAGCATCCAACACTTTTTTGCCGGTCATAAAAATCTCTTCAGCACGATGCGGCAGAAAACCCAGTAATTCTATAAAATTCCTAAATTGAATTTGGCTTTTATTTTTTGTAAATAGGGTATCTGTTGTATTACAGATATCCCCAACAGCCATGATACCATTTTCCCACATTTCCTGATCTGCTCTTTCCATGGCAGCTAAAATAATCTCGTGTTCTGCAAAACGATTTTGAAGAATGGACTCAATGAATGCAATCAATCCTGTCTTTTGTGGGATGATATTTTTCAAATGACTGAGTTCAAGGTGGCAGTGGCTATTGATAAAACCCGGAGTGAGCATCCCCTGCAAATATTGTACATCATCACCGGCCTGTTCAAACGGGACGATATCTTCTATTTCCCCGGAACTTTTAAGTAAGAGAACCTGATTATTGTTCAATATTTCCCTGCCTGTAAAAATTTTATCAGCCGTATATTTCAGCAATGACATAGGATAAAGTTAAGTGGATATTCTTTCATCATTGACAAAACAGGAAGCAAAGAATAAATATATGCATTGTAAAAGCAATTATTCATTTATTGACTGAATAGTTTTATATACAAAAAGCAAAAAATACCCTTTAAAACAACCCTTTTATTTAATTGTGTTTAAAAAAATGAATTAGATTAATTTTGCATTCCACAAAAATAAAAATGTAAATTTTTATCCCGGGTTTAATGAAATAAAAAAGCACATGAGAGAAAAATTAGAGGCATTGCAGGCAAGGTTTGACCAGGTGACTGTCGCTCTGACAAATCCCGAGATTATCAATAATCAAAAAGAATTCGGGAAGCTGAGTAAAGAATACCGTAGCCTGGAAAAGATTATTAAACCTTATCATACATATCTCGGCGTTATCAAAGATTATGAGTTTGCTAAACAAAGTATTAGTAGCAACGATGATGAATTGCGGGAATTGGGGAAAATGGAATTACCCAGCCTTGAAGCCAGAAAAGAAAAACTGGAAAAAGAAATTACCCAATTATTAATTCCCAAAGATCCGGAAGACGATAAAAATGCTGTATTGGAAATTCGTGCCGGTACAGGAGGTGATGAGGCCAGTTTATTTGCAGGAGATTTGCTTGATATGTACCTGCGTTATTGCCATAAAAAAGGCTGGAAAACAGCCATTGTATCAGAAAGTGAGGGAACGGTTGGTGGTTTTAAAGAAGTGGTCGTTGAAATTACCGGGGAAGATGTGTATGGTACACTCAAATTTGAAAGTGGTGTTCATCGTGTACAGCGTGTTCCCAATACAGAAACACAAGGACGTGTTCACACATCAGCGGCCACTGTTGCCGTTATGCCAGAAGCAGAAGAAGTAGATTTTGAATTGAATCCTGCCGATGTGAAAATGGAAACTTCCAGGAGCGGAGGCGCTGGCGGACAAAATGTAAATAAAGTAGAAACAAAAGTGATGCTCACTCATATTCCTACAGGTACCGTGGTCATTTGTCAAACAGAAAGGAGCCAGTTGGGAAACCGGGAAAAGGCCATGACGATGCTACGTACGAGATTATATGAAGAACAGGTAAGAAAATATGAGGATGAAATTTCACGACGCAGAAAAACACTCGTGAGTACCGGAGACAGAAGCGCCAAAATCAGAACCTATAATTGGCCCCAGGGAAGAGTTACAGACCATCGGATCGGGCTCACTTTATATAATTTAGATGCTGTACTTAATGGCGAAATAGAAGAATTTATTGAGGCGTTGCAAGTTGCCGAAAATGCTGAAAAAATGACTCAGCCTTCATAATTTCATTTTCATGCGTATCTTGATTTTACAACAGTCTGTGGAAAAGAGGAGTGATTATGCAGACTATGTGAGCCTACTCATCACAGATTATGCTCATTGGCTGGGTTATGAAAACATTCAAATAAATTCCTTAAATCATGTAAAAGCAATCCAGGACAATTGCATTATATTATTTGAGGAAAATCATTCCTGGAATTTATTTTTTGAAAAAAAACTTTCCTTCTTTATTTCCAAAAATAATATCAATGTATTAGTGGATCTTAGAGAAACTCTTTTCAAACTTACACAGCATCCCCGCTTATCTATCCTGATGGAGCCAGATGATCCAAAAAAGAAAATCTCCAAAACAAAGATTACACCTGTTTTACCGACCCATTCTACCTTCATTACTTATGCTCATGAGAAAGTCGAAAAAATGAATAGCCTGATTCCGGAAAAGAATGCAGCTATCTATCAGGTACCTTATACTGCTTCTCATGATTTTAAAGAATTAGACTGGCCAGAAAAGGTGCTCATTAAAGCTCAATATACCGGAAATAAAGAATACTTTCTTTGTATGGGATGCGAGCTTGAATCCGAATTACTTGAATTGCTAAAAGGTTTTTCGAAATTTAAGAAATGGCAACAAAGCAGCATGCAGCTTCTGATCATATTGGATGAAAAGGAATGGCTTGATCATTTTAAAGAAAAACTAAATAACTATCGCTATAAGGAAGATGTACAAATGATGGAGGAAGTTAATATGGCTCAATATGCATCATTATTTGCTGCTGCATATTGTTTTATACATCCCACAAATAATCAGGGAAGCCAGGAAGCATTGGTTTCAGCTTTGCAATGCAGCATTCCGGTAATTTGCTTAGATAGCCCTGCGCTTCATGAATATGCAGAAGAAGCCGCTTTGTATATGCCCGTATGGGATTCCTCTGAAATTTCTAAAAATATGATTGGAATCTATAAAAATGAAAATCATAAAACGCAAATGGAGGGCTCTGCAAGAGTTCAGGCTCAAAAATATAAAAGAGAAGAAGTAGAAAAAAAATTATGGGCTTTACTGGAAACCCAATGTGGAAAGAAATAGGGAACACATTATTTATAGTACTTTTGAGGCAAATATTTTAACTCAATATGCACCAATCAAACATTCTTATAGACATAGAATTAGATAAAGACAAGATTCCCGAAAAAATTTCCTGGAAAGCATCCGACAGTACTGCAGATGAAAAACAAAACGCTAAAGCCATGATGCTTGCCTTTTGGGATGGAGTAGATAAGAGCGCATTACGTATTGACCTGTGGACAAAGGAAATGATGGTGGATGAAATGGCAGATTTTTTTTACCAGGCTATTTTCTCAATGGCTGATACGTATCAAAGGGCAACCGGTTACCTGGATCAGGTGGATGCCATGAAAAAGTTTGCGCAGGATTTTTATAAAATGTTTAAAGAAAATGAAGCGAATAAAAATAAATCGTAACAGTTTTTTTCTTACATTTCTTTCTCATACATATTAATTTTATCCATAATGAACTTAGAAGAAAAAGTCATGAGCGCTATGAAAAACGCCATGAAACAAAAAGACGAGGCTGCATTAAGAAGCCTGAGAGGCATCAAAGCAGAAATAATTAAAGCAAAAACAGAACCGGGCGCTCATGGTGAAATTTCGCAAGACGGTGAAATGAAGTTATTACAAAAAATGTTGAAACAACGAAAGGATGCCCTGGAAATATATACTGCCCAAAAAAGGGAAGACTTAGCCAATAAAGAAAAAGAAGAAATCGCTGTTATAGAGCAATACCTGCCGGCTCAATTATCTGAAGAAGAAATACTGGAAACAATTCAAAAAATTATTGCCCAAACCGGTGCTTCCGGTCTTGCAGATCTGGGAAAAGTAATGGGGCTGGCTACCAAGGAACTTGCAGGAAAAGCAGAAGGAAAAACGATTTCTTCATTGGCAAAAAACCTATTAGCGCCTTGATGAAATCACTTATTACAAATGATCATTGATATTATCTTCCTGCTTTTAATGGGGTTTTCTCTTTTTAGAGGTATCAGCAAAGGATTCATTGTGGCTATTTTGTCATTCCTGGCTGTTATTGCCGGCCTAGCTGCAGCTACCAAGTTATCTGTAATTGCTGCAAATGCAATAGGTGATAATCATTTTATCAGTAAACAATGGTTGCCTTTTATATCCTTTGTACTTGTGATGATATTGGTTTTTTTCATGGTTAAAGGGATTGCTTATTTATTGCGTGGGTCTGCCAAAACACTCCAACTTGGATGGCTCGATAAATTAGGTGGCGTCTTATTTTATTTATTCATTTATATGGCAATTTTCAGTGTTGTATTGTTTTATGCTACACAAATGAATATCCTTAAACAAGCTACCATTGACGAATCAAAAACCTATTATGCTATTGAACCTTTTGGCCCCAAAATGATCAATGCCTTAGGATATATAATCCCATTCTTTAAAAATATATTTGCGCAATTACAAGATTTTTTCAGTGCACTGGCTTTTCAATAAATCCTCCTTAAAATAACTTTTCAACCAACCCATTAATAATTTTATTATCTTTAAGCAGACGAACAAAAAATATCAATAAAATTGATGTTTCATGTATTGGATGTGATAAACCTATAATTTTACAGGATGAAATAAGATATATTGTTATGCAATACGAGATCAAACAAAAAGATAAATACAATTACCTTGAAGAAGGAAATGGTGAACCCCTCATACTACTGCATGGTTTATTTGGGGCCTTAAGCAATTTTGAACATCTTGTAGAACATTTCAGGCATACGAATAAAGTAGTTGTTCCTTTATTGCCCTTATTTGACCTGGATATTTTTCATACCACTGTGGGAGGGCTGGAGAAATTCGTTTATAAATTCATTGAAACAATGGGTTATGAGCAAATCAACCTACTGGGCAATTCTCTTGGAGGTCATGTAGCATTAGTACACGTTTTGAAGCACCCGGAGAAAATAAAAACACTCATATTAACCGGAAGCAGTGGCTTGTTTGAAAGTGGCATGGGAGATACCTATCCTAAACGCGGCAATTATGAATATATCAAACAAAAAACAGAACTTACCTTCTATGATCCGGCCATAGCTACAAAACAGTTGGTGGATGAAGTGTATGAAATAACGAATAACCGGCTCAAAGTCATTAAAATAATTGCTCTTGCGAAAAGCGCGATACGAAATAATTTAGGTGATGAGCTAAATCAGATTGAGGCCCCCACTTTGCTCATCTGGGGTAATAATGATACAGTAACGCCACCCTTTGTGGCCAAAGAGTTTAATCGGCTCATTAAAAACAGTGAATTACATTTTATAGATAAATGTGGCCATGCCCCGATGATGGAAGTTCCTAATGAATTTAATGTGATCCTGGAAAAATTCCTGGTAAAGATGAAAAATACCGCGGCGAAAGCCACTTGAACTGTTTGTAAAAATGAAAAACATAACCATTGAAAATCTTTATATAAAAGGGTTTCCATCAGTACACCCGGGAGATAAAGCAGCCTTTGCACTCCAACTTATGGAAGAATACGAAATCCGGGACATCCCTGTTTCTGATGAACAAACCTGTCTGGGTCTTGTGAGAAAAAATGATTTACTGGATTTAGATAGTCAGTCTCTTATTAAAACCATTGAAGATGAATTTGTTCCTATATCTATTTCCCCGGAGGCGCATTTTACTGCTGCTTTAAAACTCTTCCATGAATTTGACCTGTCTGTCATTCCTGTTAAAGATCCATCTTCCATTTTACTTGGTGTGATCAAAATTGAAAACTTGCTGAAAAGTATCTATGAATTTTTAGGAGTGGAAATACCCGGCGCAATCATTGTGATTCAAATAGAAAAAAATCAATTTTCTCTGGGTGAATTATCCAGGCTTATTGAGATGAATAATGCCTTTATCACTCAAATGAATACCAGTATTGATACCGAATTAAACAAGTTGATCGTTACGATTAAACTGAACCGGAAAGATATTTCAGTTATCATGGCCACATTACAGCGTTATGATTATCATGTGCTTTATTATTTTGGTGGCGAATATTACGAAAATGACCTGAAAGAAAATTTTGACAGCCTGATGGCCTATTTAAATATTTAATTCTATTTTTTTCAATTTTTTTATTCGTTAAATAAACAAGACACCATCTGCATTCACTGCTAAATAAGTACTTTTGCCCCCCTCTTTATCATCGTTTATTATTGTATAATTCTTGAATGAAATATTTGTTTCGTGCATATTGGCTGCTGATTTTTTTGGCAAAAGGATTTTTATCTTTTAGCCAGGCAGATTCATTAATCACCTCATTGCAGAAACAGGACAGCCTCCCGGAAACACCTGATACGGCCTTAGTCATGATTGCAGATATAGCCATACATGGTGATAAAAAAACCCGGCCCTATATCATTGAAAGAGATATCCCTTTTAAACAGGGAGAATATATTCTCATGGGTGATTTAAGGAAAAAAATGGCGCTGGCACAGCAGCAACTCATGAATTCCACGCTATTCAATAGTGTTGATGTATATATTCATACTCAATTAGGTGAGTTGATTTTTATTGGTGTGGATGTCAAAGAGCGCTGGTATCTATTCCCACTGCCTTATTTCAAATTGGTGGATCGTAATTTCAATCAATGGTGGGTTGAGCAAAAAGCCAGTTTAAACAGAGTGAATTATGGAATAAAATTTTCTCAGTATAATTTTACTGGAAGAAATGATAAACTGAATATTTATCTTATTGGCGGATATAGCCGGGAATTATATTTTAAATATGAACAACCTTATGCCAATAAGGCCCTTACTTCCGGGTTTAGCCTTGCATTTGACATTGCAAGGCAAAGAGAAATCAATTATAATACACTTGCCAATAAACAACAATTTTATAAACAGGAAAGCTTTGTATTACAAGATATCAAAGCAGAGGTAGCCTATTTATACAGGCCGGCTATCAAAACCAGACATCTCGTAAGATTATCCTTGAATCAAAACTCTGTGAGCGATACCGTTTTGAAATTAAACCCCAATTATTTTCCCGAAGGTGCTACAAAAATTACCTACCCGGAGTTGTCTTATACCTTAGTGTATAATAATACGGACTATTATCCTTACCCAAATAGCGGTTATAATGCCGATTTTACTTTATTACATAGAGGAATTAACCAAAAAATGAATCTTACCCAGTTTTCATTTCATTCTATGTTGGTAAAGCCTTTGACACCCACGGTACAAGTTCAATGGCAATTAGCAGGATTATTAAAATTACCTTTTGACCAACCCTATTTTAACCAGCAGGTTTTTGGTTATGGAGATATTTTTCTACGAGGTCTGGAATACTATGTGATTGACGGTGTAGCAGGTATCACAGGAAGGACCACTTTGCGAAAGCAAGTTTTCGCAGCGACTATTCGGACACCTCCCAATTTAAAAAGACAAATTTCCATTCCCTTTAAAATAATGGTAAAAGGGTTCAATGATTTGGGTTATGCTTATGGTAAAAATATTACAAATAGCCTGCTTAATAATAAGATGCTTTATACCTGGGGAATAGGAGTAGATTTTGTTACTACAAGCTATGACCTTGTGTTCAAATTAGACTATAGCTTTAATCAATTCGGCGAAAATGGTATTTTCCTGCATGTACGAACAGATTTTTAATCATACTATTTACTTGAAGGCATTACAAAGCAGTTCATTAACTTTGAAAAATGAAGGTTGCAATATACAGTCGTGGCACAGATGAAGAAATGGCGCTACAGCTCCCCGGCCTGATGGAAGCATTAAACAAGCAAAAAATTGAAATTGTATTACTACATCAATTGCCCATAAACGAATATTTAAATGAGCAAAATATCTCTTTTGTTCAAAACAATAGAGAGCTGGATTCTTCCATTGATTTTCTTATTAGCCTGGGCGGCGATGGTACGATGCTGGATGCCGTTACTTTAGTAAACAACAAAAATATTCCCATTCTGGGCATCAATTTTGGGCGTTTGGGATTTTTAGCGGGTATTGGCAAAAATGACTTGTCATCAGCAGTGGATGCTTTGGTAAATGGTACCTACCTGGTAGATAAGCGCAGCCTTCTCCATGTAGAAGCCAACGTTCCACTATTTGGTAAAATGCCTTTTGCACTCAATGAATTTGCACTTCATAAGAGAGACTTATCTC
>Ga0116193_1000443_pt1 | contig 39241 bp, 28 predicted proteins | sample AD_UKC115_MetaG_FD_89892 | JGI IMG/M metagenome (GOLD analysis project Ga0116193, IMG submission 89892) | Active sludge microbial communities of municipal wastewater-treating anaerobic digesters from Hong Kong - AD_UKC115_MetaG | ecosystem: Engineered > Bioreactor > Anaerobic > Digestate... | reverse complement strand
TCCTTATTCATTCTCTCCTTCTTTAGAGATTTTCCGAGAAACATTACAGCCGCCAGCGATGAAATTGTCTCACCTGCGGATGGGACTATTGTAGAAATTGGCGAGATTGAAAAAACAGAATATTACAACGGAAGATGTTTGAGAATATCAATATTTATGTCAATCTTTAATGCCCATGTAAACCGTTCACCTTACGATGGAGTTATAAAAAAGATTGTCTACAAAAAAGGACAATACATGAATGCCATGAAGAGTCAATCGAGTGAATATAATGAATCAAACGCTCTTTTTATGGAGACTGAAAAGGGGGATATGACTGTCCGACAAATTGCTGGCGCCATTGCACGACGAATTATATGCCCTGTTAAAGAAGGGACATTTCTCAAAAAGGGTGAGAAATTTGGTATGATTAAGTTTGGTTCTCGTGTGGAGTTATATATACCAACCAATGTAAAATTATATATAAAGGTTAATGATAAGGTTCACGCAGGTTCATCAATAATTGGAAAGATAGAATAAAATGTTAGCCAATAAAAGAAAGAAACAAAAAAGCAATACAAAAATAAATAAAAAAAGACCTATAAATGTATTAGCAAGTTTATTCACTACCGTTAGTCTTTACCTTGGGATAGCAAGCATTTTTGCAAGTATTGGTTCAGAATTTGATAAAGCCGCATACTTTATTCTATTGGCTATTGTCTTTGATTCATTAGACGGAACCATTGCAAGATTGACCCGTAGCACTTCTGAATTTGGCAAGCAATACGATAGCCTGTGTGATTTAGTAACCTTTGGTGTAGCACCGGGTATTTTAATGTTTATGGCATATCTGCCTTTACCACTTGAAGCTCTACACTTGCCTATACCTTCAGAAGCCGAATCTATCATTGGTAAAACAGGCTCATATATGGCGATAATATATATAATTTGTGCGGCACTAAGACTTGCAAGATTTAATACTTACGAAGCAGAAAAACGCGATTATTTTAGGGGTCTACCTTCACCTGCTGCGGGTGGAACGCTTGCTTCTTTTGTGCTATTTCTGGATTATTTTGAACCACATTTAGAACTTCACGCATTAGGTCCTCTGGCTTTCTATGCTTTGGGTCCTGTGACGGTTCTCCTTGCATTATTGATGGTCAGTTCTGTTAGATACCCCAAAGATAGATTAAAATATTTTATTTTCGCACCTAAATCTGCTTTCCTTACCCTTGCAATTGCAGCCTTCATAATAGCCATTATCCATTACGCAATGACCACTTCCATAGCTATTGTCCTATTCCCCATAATGCTTACTTATGTCGGGTTTGGACTTGGCGATACTTTATATCAGTATCTTTCCACAACTACTGACAAAGAAAAAGAAAATCTAAAAATTGCTAAAGAGCCCCTTCCTAAAAATTTATAATGCCTTCCAATTGCTATTAATTGTAGAGGATTTAAGATGACTGTAATGATGTTTTTTAAATCTTATAAATATAAATCACTTGTTTTCCGCCTGTTTGAAATTTTTCTTGGCTTACTATTCATAACCTCAGCCATATTGAAAATAGTTGAAATCAATCGTTTTTGTATTCAGATATATGCTTACGGCGTTATAACACAAAAAGAACTTCTCCCATGGATAGCGACCATAACAATACTAATTGAAATTTCATTAGGTCTGTGTTTCTTGTTGTCTTATCCGTATCGTAAACTTACATTGGGGTTTAATTTAGTCCTGCTTACTGCTTTTACAGTGTTAATAACTTATGGCTGGTTATTCAATAACTTAAAGGACTGCGGCTGCTTTGGAAAAATCGAAATGGGACCTGTGGAATCAATCATTAAAAATTTAGTCCTTATCCTTATCACAGCATTCTGTTTTTGGGGCTTACAACTGATTGAAATCAAAATTAATATTAAGCATATATTACGATTCTATGTTCCCCTATTTATCGTGTTTTGCATTACATTGTATTTCTGTATTTATAAATTACAGCAAGAACAAATTTCTACACAAAATTCCCCATCAGCGGAAACAAGTGTATATTCAAGAATGGATATCGAGATTGATGGGAAAAAATACGATTTAAGCAAAGGACAATATCTTGTAGTTCTATTTAGTTTCGGTTGCGAACACTGTGCCGATGAAGCACCAAAAATTAACAGATACCTGTTCTTTAATGAACTTCCGCCTGTCATAGCCTTATGCCTTGAAGAATCTCAAGAAGAAAAGGAAGATTTCATAAGTAAAGTTCAGCCTCAATTTCCTATTTATTCGATTGGGAATAAAGTCCGACTTTTCTTCAGCCTAATAGGTAAAGAACCTCCACGATTAATATACTTAAGAGATGGGAAAATCATTAAATACTGGGATTACACCCTTCCCACCCCTGAAGAAATACTCAAAGAAATTAAAAATATACAATAAAATAGAGTGTTTAATACTGTATAAAAAGTTTTGAAAACTTAAAGTTTTTGAAAAGAATAAATTGATTAGGGTATGATAATACCCATATTTTATATATAATCTCTTATTGTCTTGTTCTTTTACTCACATTGAATATTAACATTAAAGGTTTATTGTTTTATATGACCAATACTTATGAACCTGTAATTCAGACAAAAAACTTATCAAAAATTTATGATACCGGTTTTAGAGGTGAACAAGTCCACGCTTTGAAAAACTTAAATCTCGATGTATTCCCATCTGAAATTTTTGGTTATCTTGGTCCTAATGGTTCAGGTAAAACCACCACGATAAAACTCTTGTTAGAACTAATTTTTCCTACTTCTGGTCAAATAAAAATCATGGATAGAACAGACATTTCCTCTCCTTATGTAAAAAAGAGCATCGGATACCTCCCAGAAGGTTCTTATTACCCGGACTTCTTAAAAGGGGAGGAGATGCTCAAGTTTTATGGTCAATTATACGGTCTTACAGGAAAGGAACTATACAAAAGGATTGACGAGGTATTAGAACTTGTCGGCATGACATACGCCCGTAAAAGAATGGTAAAAGGCTACTCCAAAGGTATGCGTCAGAGGATTGGACTTGCACAAGCCTTAATAAGTGACCCACAAATATTAATTCTGGATGAACCCACCACAGGATTAGACCCCATAGCGAGGAAAGAGATACGTGATATCCTTTCACGCCTCAGAGACGAAGGGAAAACACTATTAATTTCAAGCCACGAATTATTAGAAGTTGAGATGATTTCAAATCGCGTAGGTATCATATACGAAGGCAACTTGCTTGTATCAGGCACATTGGACGAATTATTAACCTCAAAAGACCGTATCATAGAATTCTCCAATGCTGCCAATGGAGAAGTCCAGGAGATTAAGGACAAAGGTGTTGAGATTGTAGACCAGATAAAAGACAAAGTCTACCTTAAAGCAAGAGATGACCAGGAACTATTCGTCGCAATTGAAATTGGGAAATCCGTAGGTTTACAAATTGTAAGCATAACACCAAAAAGAGAAACACTTGAAGAACTTTTCATTCGTGTTATTAGTTTAGCAAAAATAGGACGGAGTAAAAAAGATGAAGACGCTGCTTGATTCAATAAAAGGACCGTGGTTCATAGCCGTTTACACATGGAGAGAAGGCTTGCGTAGAAAAACATTGGTCGGCTTTCTCATTTTAAGCCTGCTTGTTATATTCGGAGCAACCTTTATGACCTCATTTATCAATCAAGCCACGGTTGGTGATGTCACTACCGATATGTCTCTACGCTTAATAAAAGATATATGTGTAACAGCAATATCCATATTTGGAGTATTAATTACAATTTTTATATCTGCATCAGTAATACCGACTGAAATTGAAAATCATGTAATATATACTGTCCTATCAAAGCCTGTCCGTAGATATCAATATCTTTTAGGTAAATTTTTAGGTGCTCAATTAATTATTATCATGAACCTATGTCTGATGGGTGGACTCTTCTTTATTGCTTTATATATCAAACAACGAATATTACCCACCTTACTTTTGTGGTCCGTATTCCTGACCTACTTCGAATTCTTAATTGTTTCTGCATTAACCTTTGCTATCGCCTGTGCTTCAAGTTCATCAGTTCTTCCCACTATTGCAGGATTATTTATTTATATAACAGGCAGTCTTACAGAATACCTAAAAGATGTGTATAACCGTTCAGGGCAAACAGGAGAATGGTTCGATTCTTTAGTAGGTTATATTGCTTATATACTCTGGAATGTCCTGCCAAATTTGCAAAGGTTTAGTCTAAAAACAAAAATTTTAGAACTACAACCTAACGACCCACCTACTGATGTCCTGATTCCACAATTAGTGCTTTATGGACTTATCTACGCCGCAAGTGGATACATCCTTGCATACTGGATTTTCAGAAAGAGAGAAGTATAAATAGAAAATGACAAATAAAAAAATTAACTTCATATTGCTAATTCTTTTTATAGCGTCTGTATTATTAGGCTCATATCAAGGGAATCGTGTTGAATTTTTAAGAGAATGTGAAGCCTTTTATAGATGGCTTCTCGCAGTGGGCACTCAGGAAAGATTATTCCAAAGTTCAGAAGGTAGTGAAAAGTCAGATAAATATGTAGACATGAATCTCTTCCAAAAAGTTTCCGAAGTGGCTATCCCAATACTTAAAGAAAATGAAAATACAAAAGATTTAATAGATGACACTCTCTCAACACCTGAAAATTTTGCAAACATAATCGGCAATATTTCCAATGACCCGATTATATGGCAATTGTCTACACGAAAAGAACTTGCCGAGTTAAGGAAGGAATTCCTAAAAAGTTTGAGAGAGAAAAAGATTCAATATAACCGAGATATAACCTATGCTGAGGCACAAGCCAGTGGTGTCAATATTTTTAATCTATTTTTTGGATTCAGAAAAATTGCTGCAAGTCTAATCTGGTTGGAAGTAGATAGATACTGGCATCAAGGATTACTCCATCGTATGGTTCCACTTATGAGAACCTGTGTAGCATTAGACCCTAATTTCGTTGAAGCATATCTTATCGGTGCATGGCATCTTGCCTATAATGCTACCGCAAAACTCCCTGATACTCCCCAACACTTAAAAAAATGGAGTCCTAAATATAATGCATGTGTGGGTGAGAAAGAGGCTTTCTATTATTTAGCAATAGATTTCCTGAAAAATGGCATTCGAAACAACCCGAGAAATTACAAATTGTATTTCGACCTCGGCTTTGCAATTTATAAAAACAAGATGAATGACTACCCAAATGCTGTCCGTTATCTAACCGAAGCCGTTCGTGTGCCTCATGAACGCTGGGTAAGAAGACAACTATATATCTGTCTGGAAATGAACGGACAATATGAGGAAGCATTAAAAGGTTGGGAAGATTACAAGACACGATTTCCGGATAATCCAGTTGCAACCCGTTTTGTATTAAGAAATCAAGGTAAAATTTATGAGATGAAAGCACAGGAATTATTAAAAGAAGCAGAAAAAATAAATGATGAACAAAGCAAAAATGAAAAGATAAATCAGGCAAATGATTATAAAATGCAAGCAAAGGAAATCTGGAAAAAATTAAGCACCGAAGAAGGTGACCCTTATGGCGATTATCGTCTTTCACTTATGGAGGCTATGGATTTATACAATGAAGGGAGATACCTCGAATCTGTTGCTGTATTAGATAAAGCACGATGGGAGAGTCCCAGTAATTTTGATGAAGCCTCTGACTTAATTATAAAAATTAAACAAGAAGCCAACTTACCTCTTACTGTGTCTGAGAAAAAGGCAGTCCTCCGCAAAATTGAAGGCGACCGATGTCAGGGTATGCCTGAAAAAGTTCCAGCATCAAGTTAATTATGACTATGATGAATCCCAAATATGAAAAAATAAAAAAGAATATAGAGCAGATAAAAGAAAAAATAGACTGTGCTAAAACAAAAAGTCTTCGCAAAGAGCAGGAAGTCACTATTATTGCTGTAACAAAAATGGCACAAATAGAAGACATTCAAATAGCATACAATTTAGGATTGCAACATTTTGGGGAGAATAGAATTGAATCTGCCTGTGAAAAAATAATTAATTCCCCCACAGATATACAATGGCATATAATAGGAACTATACAAAGAAGAAAAATACCTACTATTCTGGAACATTGCAAATTCATTGATTCTGTTGATAGAGTTGAAGTGGCAGAAACAATTCACAAAAAAGCAATTGAGAAAAGGATAGAAACCGTCCCAATTTTATTACAATTGAATATCTCAGGCGAAGAAACAAAGCACGGTTTCTCTCCATCAGAATTTGATAATTCGTTTGAAAAAATTAAAGAATTTAACAACCTATTTATTCGAGGGCTTATGACAATCGCCCCAATAAATGCAGATGAAAAAACATTGAGACAAATATTCGGCACATTAAGAAACATAGCCGAAAAATACAACCTAAAAACCTTGTCAATGGGTATGACAGATGATTTTGAGATAGCCATTGAAGAAGGTGCTACCGAAGTGCGTCTGGGTAGAGCAATTTTCGGATGATAAAAATAAAACTATAAATTCTTATAGGGATTTGCCAGATGATTGAAGAATTGAAAAAAATAAAGGAAACAGCATTACAGAAAATTAAAAGTTCAGAAGCCATAGAAGCCCTTGAACAAATTCGCGTCGAGTTTCTCGGCAAGAAAGGCAAAATTACTGAAATATTGAAAAAATTAGGTTCTTTATCACCGGAGGAAAGACCCAAAGTTGGTAGTATTGCAAACGAAATCAAGGAAATTATTACCAATGCGATTCAAGAACAGCACCAGGTTGTTTTGGAAAAAGAACTACAAAAGAAGATAGAACAAGAGCAGATAGATATTACTCTACCAGGAAGAACGCTCGGCTGTGGGCATATACATATTATTAATCAAGTAATGAACGAAATTGTAGATATTTTTATACAAATGGGATTTCAAGTGGCAAAAGGTCCAGAGGTTGAAACAGAATATTACAATTTTGAAAGTTTAAATACACCGGAAGACCATCCTGCACGCGATACTCACGACACATTTTACATTAAACCAGGTATAGTGTTAAGAACGCATACTTCACCTGTGCAAATGAGGGTTATGGAAAAGACAAAGCCACCAGTAGCCGTAGTAGTTCCCGGTAGGGTATATCGCGTAGATAACGACGCAAGCCATAGCCCAATGTTTAACCAGATGGAAGGACTACTGGTAGACGAAGACATTACATTTACAGACCTAAAAGGAACTCTGATGTATTTCGTCCATAAATTTTTTGACAAAGATACTGCTGTCCGTTTCCGACCACATTATTTCCCGTTTACAGAACCATCAGCAGAGATGGATATATCCTGCACTGTTTGTAGAGGTAAAGGTTGTCGAGTCTGTAAACACAGTGGCTGGCTCGAAATATTGGGCTGTGGTATGGTTCACCCAAAAGTATTGGAATATGCCAGATATGATAATGAAAAATATCAAGGCTATGCCTTTGGTTTTGGAATAGATAGGATGGCTATGCTGAAATATGCCATACCTTCTATCAATTTACTTTTTGAAAATAACCTAAAATTCCTGGAGCAATTCTAATATGAAAATATCTCTAAACTGGTTAAAAGAATATTGTGATTTACCTGTCAATCCAGAAGAATTGGCTGACCAGATGACAATGTTGGGATTAGAAATTGAAGCCATTGAAGATGCAGGTAAAGAAATTGATAAGGTGTTTGTAGGACAAATCCTCGATATTCAACCTCATCCCCAGGCAGATAAACTTGTTGTGTGTAAAACAGATATAGGCAAAGGTGAGCCTCTCCAAATAATATGTGGTGCAAAAAATATGAAAGTTGGCGATAAAGTGCCTACGGCTATTGATGGTGCCACCTTACCCGATGGATTCAAAATCGTAAAAAGGAAAATGAGAGGTGTCGAATCCTGTGGAATGATGTGTTCCAGTGCTGAACTTAAATTGGACGAAGACGCAGAAGGATTACTTATATTAAATCCCGAAACCCCTATCGGTGAAGATATAAAAACGGTATTAGGATTAAATGATGTAATATTTGAAATAGAAATCACACCGAATAGGGGAGACTGGGCATGTTACATTGGATTAGCCCGAGAATTATCAGCATTTTATAATGTGCCTTTGAGACTACCGCAATTTAGTCTAAAAGAAATAGAAAAATCCGCATCAGACCTGTCCAGTGTCACTATTGAGTGCCCCGAATATTGTCCAAGATACGCAGGAAGAATCATACAAAATGTTAAAATTGGTCCTTCACCAGATTGGCTTCAAAAGAAATTACTCAGTGCAGGACAAAGACCTATAAACAATATCGTAGATATAACGAATTATGTGCTATTAGAATCAGGACATCCTCTTCATGCTTTTGATTTTAATAAATTGAATGAGAATAGAATTGTAGTCCGACTTGCCCGAGAAAATGAAACCATAAGAACACTGGACGGAGAATTAAGAACATTAAATCCCTCGCAAATGGTTATTGCAGACGCTAAAAAACCGCAAGCCCTGGCAGGAATTATGGGAGGTGCTGATAGTGAAGTTGACGAAAATACAACAAATGTGTTTTTAGAAAGTGCCTACTTTGACCCTATGTCAGTCCGAAGGACCGCCCGTGCTCATAACCTTCTTACAGAAGCCGCTCAACACTTCCAACGCGGTGCAGATATAGAAATGGCTATCTGGGCTATTAACAGGGCTTCATACCTTATGCAAGAACTGGCAGGTGGAGAGATACTGAAAGGAATATTGGATGAATATCCAAATAAAATCAAACCAAAAACTGTAAAATTAAGATATGACAAAACAGTAAAAAAATTAGGTGTAAATATTGATAAAAACCAACAAAAATCTATTCTGCTCAAATTAGGATTTTCTAACGAAAACGAAAGTGAAAATGATATAACTTTTGTTTCACCAACATGGAGACATGACATTTCGCTCGAAGAAGATTTAGTTGAAGAAATAGCCCGCTTTTACGGCTATGATAAAATCCCTGATACACTTCCAAAAATTAGACAATCTGAATCCGTTTTTGATACCTCTTTCAAAAAAATACATGGGATAAGGACTTTATTAGCCCATAAAGGTTTAACAGAATGCTTTTCATGGACATTTTCTAATCCTGAACTTATGCAACAACTAAAATTCCCAGATAAATATCTGGAAATGATAGAGTTACATAATCCACTTTCTAAAAATTTGTCTACCCTTCGAACTTCTATCATACCCAATTTATTATTAACTGCTCAGAAAAATCATCTGGAAGATACTATCTCAATTTTTGAAATTGGACCTGTTTTTCTACCTTCTGAAAATGAAATTTTACCTTACGAACCACAAAATCTTGGCATATTATTGTCAGGTATGTCATGCCCAAGACTCTGGTGTTATAAAGACCGCAGACAGTTTGACTTCTATGATTTGAAAGGTATTACAGAAGACATTTTTAATGAACAGAATATATCTTATAGAATAGAAAGATTAGATTTTCCTGTGTTCCATCCCGGCCAATCACTAAAATTTATCGTTCAAAACGAAGAAGTCGGGATATTAGGAAAAATAAATCCGAAAATCGCACATGATTTTGAAATAAATGAAAATACTTATGTCTGTGAACTAAATTTAGATAAACTATTAACTACTACACCAAAGAAAAAAGTCTATAAAATAGTTTCTGAATTCCCATCTACATCTCGCGATTTGGCTATCGTCGTAGACCGTTCACTTCCTGTGGCAGATATCTTTTCTGCAATCAAAACGATAGGGGAGAGGATACTCCAAAAAATAGAATTGTTTGATGTTTACACAGGCGAACAGGTTCCCAAAGACAAAAAAAGTATAGCATTAGGCTTCACTTTCTGCTCAGAAGAAAAAACCCTTACAGATGAAGAAGTTGACAACATAATGAAAGAGATAATTGACAAACTCCAGAAAAAATTTAATGCTCAAATCAGGTAATTTATAATGGCGTTGGAAGATAGCATAATTGAATTTACCAATCGCTGTAAAAAATTGAATGATGTTATTGACCTGTTTTCTAAAAAATATGACACTTTAGAAACCAAATATAATAGAGTACTAGAATTTTTATGGTCAGCAGAATCAGAAATTAACTTATTAAAAACAAATTTAGAACAATTATCTATTACTAACGAGAGAACCACAGCAATCTTAAAAGTCCTTGAAGAAGTTATAGATAGAATTGACAATATAGAAGAAATTATTAAAAATATAGAAATAGAATTTTCTTTATAGGTCAAATATATGCCTGAAGATTACATTAAAGTAAAAATTGCAAATACAGATGTAGAAGTCCCTATATTTATAAATCAGGAAAAAACAAACGAATTAATCAAAAAAATTGAACAAAGAATGGCAGAACTGACAAAATATTATCAAGTCACTCGGACACACATGTTCGCTTTAAGAATTGCTTACGAAAGCATGTTCGCCTTAGAAGTAGAAAAAGAAAAGTCAAAAGAACGAGAAAATGAGATAGAAAAACAGATTCAATCACTAATTCAAGTAGTAGACAAAATCACCCAAAAATTAGAAAACCGATTAGAAGAAGACCAATAATTATTATGGAGCGTTAGGTCGTAGAGCAATACGCCCCTACATAGACATTGATACAGAGGCATTATTTGTTTGTGGAAACATTATTTTAAGGCATATCGCATTATGCCTGCATAGAGACTTACAGTATGGATGTATCGTTTATTTACTGCGGTATCATTTTTTGAGGCGTATGCAATACGCCCCTACATTTTAGGACTTTTAGATTGAACCAAAAACTATCAAATGTAGACATGTTTTATTTTTTAAGAAACAGACAGGAATGTCTTTTCTACAGGAATGTCTATTCTACATTAAAATATAAAATAGAGGTTTTCTTTTGAATTTTTAGTAGCACAGACATTCTTGTCTGTTCTTTATATGTCTAAGCCAGAATAATTATTGCATGCTATTCAATTTGTTACTGTTGCAAGTAATATATCCAACATGATTGTATTTCGTAGGGGCGTATGGCGATACGCCCCAATAAACGGCACTATGGAGATATCAGTTGTCTGTATAGATATTGTTTCGTACGGGCGTAGTCTAAAATTCCCCTTTTGTGAAGGGGTGGCAGCGTAGCCTGACGGGGTAGTCTCTGTATATCTCTAAGATAAGAGAACACCCCGTCCCCCGACATTTAAAATATGAAATAAAAGATGTTAATCTCTAACTTCCCATGGATTAAGTAATATGTGTGATAGATTGGATTAGGTTAAGGTTAGTGGGTTTATGATACTTATGGAATAGATAGGGGTAGGAGTATATTTGATTATTTATTTGACAATGGTGTAGTTTTATGTTATAATATTACTTGGCAAGTAATATAAGGAAAACTATATGAACTATCCAGATTGGGTCACAAAATACAAAACCAAAGGAACTGCTATTCATTACATAAGAGGACACTATTACCTCTATAAAATCACTAGTAAATGGAATAAGGAGAAGAAAAGACCACAGAAGATTACAGGGAGATATTTAGGAGTCATAACCCCTGAAGGTCTACAAAAGCCAAGACCAAAGCAAGGTATACCTACGGCGATAAAGGAGTATGGTTCAAGTGCATATTTGCTAAGCATAGCAGAAGAGATTAAACAGCAATTGCAAAGATATTTTCCTGATATGTGGAAGGAGATATTGGTATTAAGTATTATAAGAGTAATGTATCATTGTCCATTGAAGCATGTAGGGATACATTATCAGGACAGTTGGTTATCTGAGGAGATAAGTGGAGCGAGGTTAAGTAAGAACAGTTTGCATAGTTTATTAGAGGACTTAGGCAGGAGTAGGAATAATATAGTGGGATTTTTGAGTAGGTTTATAACTGGTAGTGAGAGGTTATTAATAGATTTGACACATATATTTTCATTATCAGAGGGTATGAGTATGAATGAGAGGGGGTATAACAGTAAATTAGAGTTTATGCCACAAGTGAATTTACTGTTCTTATTTTCTTACGATAAGCAGTTGCCATTATATTATCGTTTATTGCCTGGCAATGTTAGGGATGTGAGTTCGTTAGGTATTACACCGTTGGAGATAGGCATAGAGGATGCGATAATAATAGGAGATAAGGGTTTTTATTCTGATAATAATCGCAGGTTATTAGAAGATGGTGGTTTTCGTTTTATACTACCGTTGAAGCGGAATAATAGATTAATAGATTATAGTCGGATAAAGGATGGAGATAAGAGTTTATTTGATGGTTATTTTAGGTATATGGATAGGTTTATCTGGTATTACAGGATAGAGAATAAGGGGTCAGAGATATGTGTATATTTAGATGAGAAGTTGCGATTGGAAGAGGAGAATGATTATTTGAGTCGGATAGAGACGCATCCTGAGTTTGGGTATACATTAGAGGGTTTTCATAGTAAGCAGAGCAGTTTTGGGACAGTTGCATTAATCACTAATCTTTCTGATTTATCGTGTGAGAAGATATACCAGTATTACAAGAGTAGGCAGGTGATAGAGCAACTATTTGGCACATTCAAGAACATCCTGAATGCAGACAGGACATATATGCACGATGACTATACATTAGAGGGCTGGATGTTCATTAACTACCTTTCCCTCGTATATTACTATAAGATATACCATCAGTTGATAGAGAAGAAACTGTTAGATAAATATAGTGTATCTGATATTCTATTTTTATTGTCCAAATTCAGGAAAGCAAAAATTGGCAATGACTGGCAAAACCTGGAACTCCCAAAACAAACTAAAACTATAATCAAACAACTAAACCTACCTATTACTTAATTCATGGGAAGTTAGGGGTTAATTACATAGTGAAGGCACAGATAAAGATATCTCTTTAAAAAACAAATAAAAAGATTAGCAAATATAATGTCCGATAATATATATTATGTTTCAATTATAGATACTATAAGAAAGCATAATTTATCTCTATTATACTGATATTACTATTGTAAAAATAATATTTGTCAAATATACATATAACAATTAAAGTTATATTTCTATAATAACTTACTGTATCATAATTAGTTAATCACTTAATATAAATTGTTATATTTTAATTTTTTGGATAGTAGTATAAGATTGTAAAGACAAATACTGAAATTGATTTGGTTTTAGACGGTTCTTATATTTTAATAAAACTACTTCTGCATTAGGCTATGAACTAAATGTAAAAGAAAATCTCTATTGTCCATAGTCAGGTAATTAAATGTCCCCCCCATTCTCGCAAAAGATTTATTAAATCTAAGGTAATATTCTGGTCTATCCATTGGAGGTTCACCCTTCGACCAGTCCCATTTTGATTCTTGTAAATCAACTACTGTGATAAAATGATTTTTTATTGGACTACCTCTCTGGATTGATATATTTTGTGACATAGACAAGGATTTTTCAAAAACCATCGGTGACATCACTGCTGAACCTATGCTCATATATATCCCATCATCTAAATTTAAAACAGAATTGGCAAAGGTTAAAAAATCACGCTGAGACGCTCTACCAATTGCTGAGCAGCAATTCATTGGGTGTGTATAAATGATATCATGACCTATCATTGGGTGTGCTGTAAATGGAACCTGATGCTGAAATGCAAAGGCTTGTAATCCAAACCTTTTATAAGGATGTGGAACACTTAAAAACCCTTCTTTCAATGAAAATTCGTTGATTTTTAATAATAAATCTGATGCGGCAGCACAACTGTCAGGATTTTCCTCTATATTCTTAATATATTCTATAAGTTCTTGTTTAGAGGGAATATGTAAACCTTCATTCTCGACAAAAGCACCCACTGATTCTCCATATCCTTTTCCTTCATAAGCACCTACAACTATTGATAAGTTTAAATAAAATCCTGTTTCTTCCCAGATACCAAATTCTCCCTTACTTACATTTGTCCGAACATCCTCGCTACTATGTCCCTGATAACTAAATTCCCAATCATGAATAATCCCAGCGCCATTTGTTGCGATATGGGTAACCCATTTGTGTTCAATTAGATACATAATTACAGGTGCTAACCCATTTTTTATTGCATGAGCACCAAAAACTAACATTCTTGAACGGTTTTTATCTTTTGCCATAACTAATCGCTCAACTGTTTGTTGTAAAATCTTTTTAGACAGGTCGTTTAATGTGGTTTGGGGTTCATCTTCAGGGTAAACGGCGTCTTTTTCAATAAAAACTTTATCTTTCCTTTGACTTAAAGGCTTAAATTTTATTTGAAATCGGTCAAGTTGTGGATATGGCATATTGGCATTTCCTTATTTTTAGTAAAATGAGCGGATTAAAAATTCATTTATTTTAAAACTATTTTAGTCTAATTTCCTTTTCTATCTACATCTTTATATTTAGAGGTTTAGTCCCATAATCTTTTAATACTTCAAAGCATAGGTCAACATCATCAGTCAAAATATAATCTACCTTTGCTTCAACAAGTTTCTTAATAATTTCTGGTTTCTGTGCACTAAAAAAATTGATTTTAATCCCGTGTGAATGTGCAAGTTCTATATCCTCTTTAAGATTATCAAGTCCTTGTGTAAAACTAACTTGTAGATAATCAACTTTTAATTTTATCCCTCTTTCTACAAATTCTCTCCTGTTTTCTAATCTTTCAGGAATTAAACATATTTTTATTTCTGGTACTTTTTCTCGGGCTGCCTGAACCTGTTTTTCATTATTACAAGCAATAAAACATTTCCCCACTTGTCCCATTTCTTTTAATGTTGTGGCTACCTTGCCTGTCACAAACTCATCCCCGTAGACATGGACATTACAAAGAATCTCATTAGGAATTATAGATACTACTTCTGCCAGAGACGGGACTTTTAATCCTTCAAATTTTTCATTAAACCACTTACCGGCATCTAATTTGTAAATCTCTTCACTTGTAAGTTCTGACACTTTTCCTTGACCGTTAGTAGTTCTATTTACAGTTGAATCGTGCATGATTATTAAATGTCCATCCTTTGTCATTTGGACATCAAATTCAATCATTTGAACCCCTTTTTTTACTGCCAACTGAAAAGCAGGCAGAGTATTTTCTGGTGCATTTTTTACATCTCCCCTATGCGCACAAACATAAGTATCTCCATAACAATAATTTTGAGCAAATAATAAATTTGCCAGAAAAAGCGGAACTATTAAATAACTAATTCTTTTCTGATTTAGCAAGACTCTGAATAATTTTTGGAACATTTTCAATTGCCTCGTTAAATTTTTGTATTTCTTTTCCACCTGCCTGTGCGAAATCTCTCCTACCACCTCCTTTACCGCCGACAATTTGGGCAAGTTTATTAACTATTTCGGAAGAACTGAACTTATTTGTTAAATCGTTTGTAACGCCGACACAAAAAGTTGCCTTATCATCATATTTAATAGCGATAACAACAATACCTGACTTTATCTTATCTTTTAAGTGGTCAACCAGAATTCTTGCCTGGTTAATGTCCTCATTTTCTAATTGTAATGTGATATAGTTAACACCATTCACAGTTTTAATACTTTTTAGCAAATCCTCACCTTCTCCAAGCAATGCCTGTCGCTTCCATTTTTCTAATTCTCTTGACAGTTTTTTATTTTCTTCTATTAACTGATTTATATGTTCTATTAAAAGTTCAGGTGAAGTGTTCAATGTTTCAGCGGCTTCTTTGAGCATTTTTTCTGTTTTTTGAATCCATTTGATAAATGGTTCGCCACAAATAGCCTCAATCCTTCTAACGCCTGCGGATACAGATGACTCTGATATTATTTTAAAACCGCCTATAACACCTGTCCGTTGGACATGGCAGCCACCGCAAAATTCCATACTAATATCATCAATCTTAATAACACGGACAGTGTCACCATATTTCTCACCAAACAGAGCCATTGCACCCAGTTTTCGTGCTTCTTCTATGGGTAGATATAAGACTTCCACAGGCAAATCTTTCCTTATTTGTTCATTAACCCATTGTTCTATATCTAAGAGTCTTTCAAAACCAACTGCTTCAAAGTGTGTAAAGTCGAACCGCAGTCGTTCCTCTGATACAAACGAGCCGCACTGATGAACATGTTCACCCAGAATATCCCTCAATGCAGCCTGTAATAGGTGTGTTGCTGTGTGGTGATTTTGTATAGATATTCTTCGTTTCTGGTCAATAATAGCGTTTATTTCACAGCCCGTTTTTAATACTCCATTTGATACCTTGACATTGTGGACAAACAGTTTTCCAATAACCTTTTTGGTATCAACTACTTCAATTAAAGTTTGACCATCCAGGCCCTCTAAGATGCCGATATCCCCCACCTGCCCCCCACTTTCTGCATAAAAAGGTGTTTTATCAAGAATTACATGACCTCCTTCTCCTACTCTTAACTCATCAATAAGATTATCATTTTTAACTATTGCAATTACTTTACCTATTTCGGAATATTTATCATATCCTACAAAATTTGTTTCACCATATTTAGCAAGAATTTTATGATATATTGGAGAAATTTCTTGCTGTCCACTGCCGGTCCAGGTTTTACGGGTAAATTCTCTTTGTTTTTCTTTTGTTTCTGTATAGCCCTTTTCATCTAATTTAAATCCTTCCTCTTCTGCCATATCTTTTACTATATCAAGAGGAAAGCCATAAGTATCATGAAGTTTGAATAAAATATCTCCCGGGATAATAGTCTCTCCCCTACTTCTCATATCCTCAAAAAGTTCTTTAATTATGTCCATACCTCTTGAGAGAGTGTTTTCAAATCTTTCTTCTTCCATCTGAATTGTCTTTTCTATTTGTGTTCTTGTCTCAAATAATTCAGGATAGTATTTTCCCATTCCATCAACTACAACTTTTGATATTTGGAATAGAAATGGTTTAGTCAATCCAATTTCCCTTCCAAATCGGGAGGCTCTTCTTAATAATCTTCGCCATACATAACCTCTCCCCTCATTAGAAGGTAGTATTCCATCAGCCGTCATAAATGATAGTGCTCGTATATGGTCTGCAATGACTCTAAATGGGACAGGTTTATCGTTATATGTAAACGAAGCGATTTCTTGTGTAGCCTCAATAATAGGAAATAAGACATCTGTATCAAAAACAGTTGGTTTATTTTGCAAAAGCATGCACATTCTTTCTAAACCCATGCCTGTATCAATACCCCTGTTTTTTAAGGGTAATCGGGTGCCATCTATCTGTTGGTCAAACTGTGGAAAAACCAGATTCCAGAATTCCAAAAATCGCTCATTAGGGTCATTTTCAGGTGTTGCTTTTGGGTCTATTATTTCACCTTTATCAAATAAAAGTTCAGAGCAAGGGCCACATGCACCTGACTCACCAGCGGGTCCCCAGAAATTGTCTTTTTTACCCATTCTAACAATTCTATTTTCTGGAACTCCGACTTCTTTATGCCAGATATTAAAGGCTTCATCATCCTCTTTAAATACAGTTATCCAGATTTGTTCAGGTTTTATCTTCATAATATCTGTTGAGTATTCCCATGCCCAATGTATTGCTTCCTGTTTGAAATAATCGCCAAATGAAAAATTTCCCAACATTTCAAAGAAAGTTAGATGACGCGAGGTCTTCCCTACTTCCTCCAAATCATTTGCTTTTCCTCCAGCCCTTAAACATTTTTGCACACTTGCTACTCTGCGATATGGTAGAGGAACTTCGCCAGTATAATAAGGTTTGAACTGCACCATACCTGCACTTGTAAATAGCAAAGTTGGGTCATTTTTAGGAATTAATGTATCACTTTTTTCAATTACATGTCCCCTATTTCTAAAAAACTCTAAAAAACTCTCACGAATTTCATAACTTTTCACAGTGATATCTCCATCTTTCTGGGAATTTTAAAACAAATAAGGATATGCATAATTTTATCAAAATATTTATAACGATTTACAGAAGAGGATTTCTGTAAAAATAAAAAGAAGAGGTATGAAAAATTTCATCCTCTTCTTTTATAGAATTTTTTCTATATCACAAGTTAGAATATCTGATTTTGATTAGAGCAGTGGTGATTAGAAAAACAGTTAGTGCTATAAATAAATATGGGTTAGACAAAGGTAATGCTTTGTCGGTTACAATAATCTGAATTGTATATGTAGCCTTTTGATTATTGTAGGCACAAATGTAAGTTCCACTATCTTCTGCTTGGGCATTGTAAATTAGCAAGTTTTTACAGTGTATACCTGAAATTCTTGGATTATTAATTATGTCTGTTCCGACTTTACTCCATATAAAAGTTGTGTCAGAAGGAACTTCAACACCAAATAAATCAAGACAAATGTTTTCACCCACTCGATACATAGATTTTCTTATAGGTGAACAGTCTGGACATGTTTCTTGCTCGGTTCTTACAATTAGATAACCTGTATTATTTATAATTGCCAGTATGGTGTCTGAATAAGGATTATAAAAAGCAGAGTAATATCCCTGATTGTTTGCAGGGTCCCATATCTGAATGACTGCGCCTGTGGTTGCGTCTACCTCCTGTATGCCTCCGGGTAACATAAATCCTTCTGAACCTGCTATAAGCAGGCGATTATCTATTGTTACACCTAAAACACCGCCTGTAAAATATATTCCAGGATTGCCTATCAATGTTCCATCTGTTTCCCAGTCAAGGGTTGTATGGCTATTGTATGCGTTAATCAAGGCAGATGTTGAGAATTTTCGCAATTCACGAGCATTTCCATCCATGATGTATACCCAATTATTGGCAATCGCCAATGTGGCAGAATAAGCATAGGGAGGTTTATCAATTACTAGGTCTTTACTTGTTTTTTGTGGTCTTGTCAGGACGAGTTGGCTTTCATGATTGCTTTTAGTATTAACAGGTAATATATGTATCTCGCTACCGGAAAAATCTGATTTAGTAATATCGAGTAGTAACAAATCAGGAGTTAAGAAAATACCGTAATAATGTGGCAGATTTGCAATAATAGATGACGGCGTAAAATCTTGAGGATTATTTAGATTGAGAAGATACAAATTTCCCTGGTAGCCCTGTCCAAGAACGACTTTTTGTTCATCTGGGCTAACTGTTATAAAGGCTGGGTCTCCCAGATAGTCCGAAGCAATTAATGAATAGTTATCACTTTTAGGTGATGTCTCTTTATAAACTTGATTACCGTTCCAGATTAAAAAAGTCCCATCCTTCAATGGTGCAGAGGTAATAAAATAGGAACCGAGTGCAGGTTGAGGAAGATTTGTTAATTGTGTGATAGTTTCAGTGTTTCCTATAAGAGCAAACAAAAAATAGGATATGATAAAAATAGACATACGATTACGAGAAAACATATTGTTATCCTCCTTCTGGTATTAAAATACAATTTAGTTGTTTTTTGATTTGATGTAAGGTAGGAAAAGCAGGCAGGGAGGCTTTTTCACAGAAGGAGAAATGCCATTCCCGCAACAACCTTTCCACGAGTTGTTACAGTTTTGTGCTACCCACTAATGCAGGTCTTCTGGCTTCTGGCTCTTTCTACTTACCAGTCCTTCCCACTCTTATGAGCAGTGGTTTTCTCTGGTGTTTGTCCCCAGTTACAGCAGCGGGTCTGCGACGGACTTTCACCGTGCTTCCCTTAACATTAGTTGGGTTATTTTTACCCTTTTTCACCTCCTTTCTACGATGTTTTGAGTTTGTATAGAGATTTTACATTTATAATTTATTCTATTGCAAGTTTTAATAGTATCATTGAATTTGAATTAGATACTTATGCTTTAAATTATTCTTTTATTATACACAGAAAAAAAATATTGTTTATTACATTTCTATTTTTATAAATTCTGATGTTTTTAATCCTGATATTAGTTCATGAATGTTAACAACATACCATCCTAAAACTTGATTTAACGGAATGGATATAAATACTTCTTTGCTCTCATTCTGTTTGATGTTAATTAACTGTGAGAATAAAGGCTTTTGTTTCTCTTGGTCCAATTTAAGTTCAAGATATACCCAATATTCAACCTCTTCATTTTCATTTCCTGTAATCTGTAATTTTATAGGTAGCCTATTACCCGGATTAACAATTTTGGGAAGAGTCAGTTCAATTTTACTCGAAGTTTTTGGAACACAACTTAATAAAGTGGGGATTTCTTGTTTAATATCTAACTTAATCTTTTTTATATTACGGATATTTTTCTCAGTTAAAAGTCCTCTCACTTGTTTTTTCTGAAATATATTGGTGTTTAGTGTTAACTCTTTATTAATAGATATAGGATTAATATTTGGTAGCCATGCAACTAATTTTCTATTGTTAAATGAGAAAAATTGTCCATCAATCCAATCGCCTTCTTTTAGAAATGGACTGTTTATTTCATTGTCATACAAGATTTTTTGGACAAATATGATTTTTCTTTTCACAGAATTTAGTGGTTCCGTTTCGATATTTTTTGCCATGTTTTCACCATATATAAAGATATTACTTTTGTCTAATTTATCGTTAGATACGATAGAAGTTTCTTTATCATTTAGTAATTTCTCTACCAAAATTCCCAAATCATTTAATCTTTCATTAATATCTATTGTTTTTTCTATCATAACATCGCTTCCAATTATTCCCGGGGAAATGTCCGCAATGATTACACCCCTCTTTAAAAATTCTATAAATATTTCTACTTCTTCCTCTGATAGCCAGAGACAACAAGGGAGTATCACTGCTTTCAGACCTTTAGATGACAACAAATTTTCTTTAGTGACGATAACAGGATTTATTCCTGAACCATTAAGGATTCGTGTAAAATTTACCAGAGAGTTTTTATAACTATAGTTCGGGAAAACAGAACTTAAAAAAAGGTTTTCAACAGAATAATAAATACCCACTCTTTCATCATAATCGGGTTTTGATTGGAAAAGTAAATCTCCATAGCCTTGTTGTAATATTTTGTGAGTTTTATAAAAATTATAAAAGGGTTGAGTAATACTATTATTTTCATTGATTATTTTAATTGGCATGGAGTTTTTTGCATTTCCAAGAGGAGAGAGAAACCATATCCCATTTGCCTGATTTAATATAGCCTTCCAATAATACCATGCTAATTCTTCTGGACTTTGATTGGGATTAGTGAAATCTAAACTTACCCAGAAAGACTTGTTCTGCGATTTTAGGTAAGGTATTAGTGTAAAGGACATAGGTTCTGGGTCAAATACAATCCAGTCCATAGAGTTAATAACGCCAAGCCAGTCAATACCACGTATTGCCTCGTTCCCGGGATAAATTCGGAAACCTATTGGTGTGTCAGGGAAAGTTAGTTTTAATTTGTTTTCCAAAATAGTTTCAAAATTTATAAAACTATCTGCCATAAATTTTTGATAATATGTTAGAAATATCGGAAAATTATGATTTAACAAAGATTGTCGAATAGTATCAGGGTCATTCATAACAGGGTTATGATTAAAATCTTGTATGTTTTGTAAAAACCCACTTAATTCGGCAAATTCCTCAAATTTGTTAATACATTTATCACAGTAGCAGACCAGTTCATCTGATTGAATCAGACAATTATTCATCCCTAATGAGATGGCATACGGAGATGGTATCACAGATACCTCGTTTATCTTTGTTAGATTATCTTTAACCATGTTTATATAATTTTCATCATTAATGCAGGGTTGCCTTTGGTTATCAGAATTTGCGATTTTTGATGTTTCTTCTACCATTTGAACTATAAATGGCTGATAAAACCTTGTTTGAGTTTCTTCCTTAAATTGTTCGATAGGTAGATATATCCCAGAATTAAAGTTTTGTTCGAAAATTTTTGTAATTTGCAATTGGTTATATTCTTTAATGTTCGGCAAATAAACAAAGTTTTTCCATTCCTTTTTTAATACTTTTCGTTGTATAGGGATAAACAAAGTGTGGCATGAGAATAAGGTTGGGTAATTTGTTCCAAGCGTGTTTATTTTCATGGGAGCACCCCAGACATTTATTTTTAGATAATTTCCTATGAGGTCAGCAAAGTTCAATACTATTACAACTTCACTTTCTTTGCCTTTCACTGTTTTTGTTTGCTCACAAATTAAATTCCCATCAGGAGATAATGATGATGAATAATTATCAATTCCTTGAACAATGATTGTTCCTTCTCTGTTCTCTAACATGTTTGACAGAAGATTTATTTTTAGTGAAATAGAATCATTTGGAAAAACAGATTTTTTATTTGCCTCAACCGACACAATCTCAGGCCAGGATGAAAAAGTAAATCTTTTAGTAAAATAGTCAATAACCTTTCCCTTTTGAGTTAGCCATACATCCAAAAAATAGTTTCCTGCTCCTATTGGAATTTCGACCTGGACAAGTGCATCACCTTTTTTCTGAATAGACGGTTTAAATTGATATTGTTGAAAATGTAAATAATCTTTTTCCCTGCGTATTTGTATTTTGATATTGCCAATTTTCTGTTTTCCATTTCTTCGGATTTCAATATAAATAGGATAAATCCCTGTTCCGAGTAAAGATTGATTTAAGTTTTGAACTACTGCTATTGGTAGTTCAGGTGGGATTTCCTCTTCTATGGGTCCAGGTGGTTTTGCGTCTGTAACATTAAGTATTTTGCTGTTATCTACAATTTTAGTTGCCCATAGCATAAGAGAAATAATACCTGCCCAGGCATTTTCGAGATAAACCATCTCCCCTACTACTGCTTTTTCAGGCAGAAGTGCATGATTTTCTACTCCATTTAAGTAGTTTTTAATATAAACCATTTTGCCCTTTTCATAATCTACACATTGAATAGGAATGTTTTGGGCATAAGTCTTTATATCAGGATTGTCAACAGAAAAAAGTTGCAGCCATCGTTTAGCGGGATCTAAATCAGGTTCTAAATTATCAATAATCTCTATTATTGGAGGTAATTCTAATGGGGTCTCTATTGTCGCAGGAATAAGGATAAGTCCCCGACCATCACTAATTTTAGTGATAATTTTTTTGTATATATCATCTGGAAGAATTCCTAAATCAATTCCTGCAATAATGAGCAAATCCCAGTGTTTATCTAATTGCTTTTTTATCTTTTGAACAATATACTCATTTTTTTCTCCTTCTTTACACCATAAACCCCACAATGGGTCACAACCTAAATGTGTAGCGTCTTCTACTGTAATTAATTGAATATTACAATCTAATCGTTTTTTGAGTTCTGTAAAATCATTGGAACAATAGCGTGGAGCAATAGCAAGGATTTCTATAGTCCCTTGTTCTAACGGTTTTGCCCATGAAGTTGGATATGTATAATCAGAAGCGGTCAGAGATTCTACTTCTTTTTCCTTTTCTTCAAATAATTTAAAACCATAAACCGAATTAGTAGCAGATACTAAAACAAGTAACAAAAAAATAAATATTTGGAATTTATTTTTATACATATTCTATTTTTGAATTTATAAGTTTGAAGATGATTGTTGTATTACTATATAACATATTACAAGACAATTATAGTATTGAAACAGGAGATATATCTATGCAATCTAACAAATTTTTATTTACCATGTCTATTTTATTGGCTATTTCTTTTCTTACCATTTCTGGTTGTGCAAGAAAAGCCCCTGCGGTTACTGAAATTGCTTTTATGATAGTAAAGGACAGTCAGCCTCAATGTTCTATTGTAATTCCTGAAAATTGTATCCCATCTGTAAAATATGCTGGTGAAGAATTGCAACGGTATATCAAAGAGATGAGTGGTGCAGAACTTCCTATAATCACAGATTCTTCTCCAATTCAGGGTAAGGAAATAATATTGGGGAAAAATAAAAGATTGGACAATATCGGTTGCAATATTGATTGGGAAGGCTTAGGTGAAGAAGGCTACAACTTGAAGGTATTACAGGATAATATTATTATTGCAGGGGGAGAACCTCGTGGAACTTTATATGGTGTATATGGGCTTTTAGATGACCATTTAAACTGTCGCTGGTTTACACCAACAGTCAGCAGAATTCCAAAATCGGAGACGATTGCACTACCATTGTTTGATGAAATATTTGTTCCACCCCTGGAATATCGTGAGCCATTCACTATGGATGGTTTTATTGATGGCGACTGGTGTGCACATAATCGCGCTAATGGAAATACCTGTCAACTAACAGAGAAACATGGAGGGAAAATTGTTTATTACGGTTTTGTTCATACCTTTAACTCGCTTGTCCCACCTGAAAAATATTTCGATACCCATCCTGAATATTTCTCTATGAAAGATGGTAAACGACTTAAGGATAAAACACAACTCTGTTGCACAAATGAAGAATTAATACAAGTCGTTATTGAAGAAGTAAAAAAATGGATGCGAGAACATCCTGAAGCAAAAGTGTTTTCTGTTTCTCAAAATGATTGGTATAACTATTGTGAGTGTGAAAAATGTTCTGCAATGGCGAAAGCAGAAGATTCACAGATGGGACCTTTATTGTATCTTGTGAACAGTGTGGCTCGTGCAGTGCGTGATGAGTTTCCCGATAAAATTGTAGATACCCTTGCTTATCAGTGGTCACGAAAACCAACTAAAACAATGAGGCCTGAGCCGAATGTTGTTATCCGTTTATGCAGTATTGAATGTTGTTTCGCCCATACATTTGAAGATTGTGTATCTAAACAAAATCGTGAATTTGTAAAAGATGTAGAAGGCTGGTCCCAAATTTGTAACCGTCTCTGGGTCTGGGACTATGTAACTTCATTTAGCAATTATCTTGTTCCATTTCCTAACCTTAAAGTTCGTGGTCCAAATATTCGCTTTTTTATAAGGAATAATGTAACAGGTATATTTGAACAGGATACTTACACTACTTTGCATGGTGAATTTAATGAACTTAGTGCTTACCTGAATGCCAAATTGCTATGGGACCCTGCTTATGATGAAAAATTGGCAATAAGTGAGTTTGTAGACGCGTATTATGAAGATGCGGCTCCATATATTATGGATTATCTTGAATTGATACATAAACCTGTGCAAAAGCGAGATATACATATGAATATCTGGGTCGGACCGGATGGAAAACATATCACTCCTGAAATTATAAAGCAGGCAGAAGAATTGTTTGACAAAGCAGAAGCAGCCGTAATAAATAACGCTGAGGTTTTAGAGCGAATTAAGGTAGCAAGGTTAAGCATAGACTACACAGTTCTGGAAAGAGCACGGAAAAGAGATATGAATTTTAAGACGAAGAATAGTGACCCATCAATGGTAACTCGTGCAAAACGATTTTTTGAAATTGCTGAACGCAATCAGATTACACAATATCGTGAAGGTGGAAGCATGAGTGATTATAAAAAAATGGTTGAGGAATGGCTCGGAATTACCATATAAGATGAAAGTAGATGGTTATCCAAAAAGCCCATTTTTGAGAAATTTGCGTAGAAATATTAATTGCTATTTATATTGATATGTAATTGTTTTAAATTGCTTTTGTGAGTTTTGAACTGTCAAAAATTGGCTTAAAATGACTTTTTGATAGCCTTATAAGATAGTAATTTATTTTTTTCTTGTGGAAAAATTTTTCTTAATCTGTTTATTTTGTGTTTCTTTTCCTTGTTTTTGTTTTTTTAATTTTTTGTCTTTTTCAACATTGCCTTTATTTATTTCTTTATTATTTGATATGTTTGGTTGAGACATATTTTCTTTTTTGCCATTAGACTGTTTTGTCTCTTTTTCTTCATTTGTTTCTTTTTTTATTGGTGGTATGTTTAATGCACTGGGTAAGACATCATTCTGTTGAGGATTTTTAATTGTAAAAGAAAATTTTCTTTTTTCCATTAATCCAGAAGGAATATCTCCGGGCAATCCTGGTGAGAATATGCCTTTGCCTGATGGAATTTGTTCATTCGCATTTGCATTTTTATTGTTCTGGTTTAATTGATTTGTGTTCGCTAGACTCTCTTTGGGTCCTAAAACTGCAAAGGTATGCCTACCTGTTATTGTTCCTTCTAAGAAGCCTTCAAATTCATTTGTGTTTTGATTTTCGAATAGTTTCCAACCATTTGTTTCGTTGAAATAGTAAAGTGAAAGATTTGGCAATTCATCTGGTATACACAAATCATTAGGAATGTATATTTTTATTAAAAACTCAATATATGCTTCCTTTGGTATATATTCAGGTGTAAAAAAAAGTGAAAATGGTATAAGTCCCTCAGGTAGTTTCTTTGGAAATTCCATATCAGATTGAATACTCGCTGTGATTTTTGAACTACTGACACAACGGATTTCCCCGACACCTCCTTTGGGAATAAAGACTAACCTCCTACCCATTCCTTGTTCGGCAAAGCGATAAATTTCTTCGGGATAAAATCGGGTCTTTTTCATTTGTTTTTTACTGAACATATTCCATTGGTCTTTATAATGTGGTGATTGAATAGATTCGGAATTGCCAAATGGCATAATAGAGTAAGATTCAATTACAGGTCCTAATCTGGCAACAAGTGCAAAACCGATACCATAAGTGATAGTTCCCCACTGGTCGGAAGGAGGAAGTTCTGATAATAGAAGTGATGTTCCTGTTGTTTCACTACCGCCTATTGAATATTCGTCTGTTCCTCTTTGTATTCGGTGGATTTCTCCCCAGGTTATATCAATTGTGTTTCGGTTATTCTTTAAAAATCGGACAGCATCAGCCAGGGCTCCTAAACATGGTTCTTCAATCTCCTTTTCCTTATTCATCAATGAATAATAAGGTTCTATTTCAATGCTCGGAATACAGTCATTCTGGTGACTAAAAAAATGGCTCCATAAATAAAAAATAACAGGTGCGGTCGCATCCTGTTCCATACGAAGATTCCAGTTATTTAAAATTTGAACCGCAGTGGGTAAATCTGGGTGAAGAGAAGGTAAAAGTTGTGTATTTGCGTTTGCAATAGTTAATAAACGGGGAATCACTTCTACACCAAGACTTGATAAGTCATCTAACAATAATGATTGAAACTCTCGCAATGACCTTTTGTCAGTCCGTAATACACTTCTTATTCTTCGACTTACTACATTTTCTGTATCCCTGATTAATCGGACTAAAACATCTGAGGGTATTGCTTGTATATCGTCCGTAACTGTTGTAGGTGTGCCTCCACATATCTGCATATAGCCGGATGGAGGGTTTTGTATAGACGGAAGAAGGTTAGGAGCAATTAAATACTTCCAGCCAATAGGATAATATTTTGGCAATACTGGCATTGTCCAATTTACATTCTGTATTTGTTCTACCTCTTTTTCTGACAATCCGGAAGGTATCTCTCTAGAACCTGATTTTGCAGAATAGAAATAATAAGACTGATTAGAAGAATCCATATATAGGACATGAAAGGCTGGAAGTTGATGAAGATATACTGCCTGTTTGAATTTGTCCAATGAATTAGCACGACCCATTTCCCATAATTGGAAAAATGCCCCTATATCTTCATATCCGCCAATTTTCCATGAAAAAAATTCTTTTCTGGAATCTAATAATAGAGGACCTCTCTGTGTGATATGGACAGGTGCAAATCTTTGTTCTAACCCATTGGGAGTTTTTACATAATAACCATCACTTTGGGAAAGATACTGTAAAAGTAATAAGGCTTCAAAATCCTTTCTGTTAGGTGCATTTGATATAGATTTTGGATTTCCAGTTATATTTGATTCAGGTTTTTCTATAAATACATCGGCAAAATCTGCTTGATTGGGAGTTATACTCCATGCGTGCTTTAACGAATGTCCTTGCAGTAATATTGGTAATCCATATAAAGTGCAGCCATAAACATTATAATCTCCACATATAAGATGTGCCTCATACCAACGGAAAGGTCCCTGATAAAACTGGTGACTGCTCAAAGCAAATAGCGGCACATTTTCACGACTTTTCTCGGAAGAAATTGTAAAAGCAAAACCTGATTTTAATGCAGGCGGTCTTTTAAAAAATGTTGGTAAATCTATTGGTGCAAGGGAAACTATAAAGGCATGCCATAGGGCGAATATGTCTTGCGGTTGAACACCATCTACCCATTCTGGGAGTTTATCTCGATTCTCTAATATCCAGGAGTTAACTCCCTCTGCAAATCCATCGCAGAGTTCTCTTGTAAATGGGTCACAATTTTCATAAGCAAGCGTTCCAAAATATCTATGTCCAACCTGTATTGAGAAACGGTCAGAGTTTTCTTCTGATTCTCCAAGCACCTCTGCAAGTTTTCCATTAGCCAAACGATATGACAATAACATTGGTTCCCAGTGGTCTTGTGCTTGAGTATAACCGAATCCAAATCCAAGGGTTTGTGGGTTAGTAGCAAAAATATGTGGGACACCCCAGTTGTCTCTGTATATTTCGAGGTGCTCCCAATAAGTTTCTGTCCAATTTTGGGCATATATGATTGGAATAAATGAAATATAAAAAAAGGCATAAAGAGATAATCTTTTTTTGCTTATACTTTTTATTGTCAATTTTATTTATTCCTTAAATAAAAACATTATGTTATATGTTTATTATATAACGAAGCACGATTATAAGAAAGATGGGCTCGATGTAGAATGTTAGGCTGGTATTCTTGAGGAAGGAGTGGAGAGAGGAGACAGATACTCCGCCGTTACTAACATCGAGCCCACTTTAAGAAAGGATAGTAATGTTTTTATTGTTAAGCGGGAGGCATGCATGATAGCAGGTTTCTTGGCTGCAGGTATTTCTGGGGAAGGAGTGATGTGAGGCAGAAAATTGACACCACTTTTTGCTTCACCATGCCTCCCAAGAGGGCGGGCTTTATTTATATTTATATATATTAATTTATCCATGTCAATTTTTTCCATAAATTTCTCTAAATGGCATTGATGATAAATCTTCTAAATCGTCTGAAACAATCTCTATATGAAGTATCTTCACTTGTTTTAGTGATACATCATGAGGAATGGGAATAGTAATTTCACCATTTAATGATAACATCCATTCGTTTGTTATTTTGTATTTAAATAACGGTTTCAAATCATCGTCAGAAGCGTAAATTGTGAAATTAGATTTTTCAATTATCTTTTGCTTGTCCCATCGTAGAACTAATGATGAAATTTGTTTGTTCTGGATAGGGACTATAAAAACCTGCGAGGCAGGCGTTGATATGGAAATGGGTTGTGTTGATGCAGAGTTAGTCAAAATGTTATTTAATATCATCTGGTCAGATGGCTTTATCTCATTAGCCCATGCTGTAATTATTTTAGAATCACAATTTTTTATTCCGGATATAAATCCATCATTATTAAACTGAACTTGTTGGTCTGCTTTAAGAACTACGAATTGATTTGCTGCTTCTACTGTAACTTCGCCTCGAGATACAGTAGTAATACATTGTGTAGAATCAACCTCAATTTGAAATTGTGTACCAAAAACAGTTACTACACCTTGCGGGATATTTACTCGAAATACCTTTTTATTTTTCCCGATGTCGAACCAAACTTTCCCTTTTTCTATATTAGTTGTTCTTTCGTCTAATATTCTTATCCTCGTATTGTCTGCTAATTTTATAGTTGAGTTAGCCTTTAAATATAGAAAGACTAATGAGTCTTTTTGTGTTTCTATATAGTTATTGCTTTTCAAGTAAGTAGGAACACCTTCTTTCATCTGCTCATTTACATTGCTATCAATAACTGAACTTTCTCCCGAAATATTAATTGCAACCCCAATTTCATTTGTATCAATTATTTTATGATAAGGCCAACGCATTAATATAAAAATTCCCAAAATAATCATTGCGGCTATTGCTAAATAAGTAAATAGGTCTGCAAATGAATAATGATTTTCATCTTGATTTTTAATTCGCAGATTTATTTGATGTGTTGTTTGGCTATCAATAGACTCTACTTTGGGCAATCCTTTCATTATTTGTTCTTCTAACGATTCGTTTAACTTATAAAGGTTTAATGATTCATAAAGAAGTGCATTACTCTTACGAAGTAATTCAAATTCTACTTTGCAATGTTCGCATGTAGACAGATGTTCTTCAATTATCAGCTCTTTGGCTCTACTTAATTCGCCATCAAGATATGCTTGCATTTCTAGTTCTATTTGCGAACATCTTGCCATTCTTGCATCTCTCCGTTATTACTGCCAATTATCTCTTGAAGTTGCTTTATTGCACGATGTAGAATTCCTTTAATTTCACCCGGAGACTCTCCTGTGAATCTGCTGATTTCTTCGTAATTCATTCCTTCTAGAAACTTTAAGACCACAGGAAGTCTATACCTTTCAGGCAATTGTTCTATTGCGCCTTTAATTTCATCAAATGATAAATTATAACTTTTATATGTATCATTCTTTTGATTTAGAGGAATAATCTTTTCCTCCTCATAATCGCTAAAAATTTCTTTGTTTTTTTGAATGTATTGAAGTGATAAACGAATAGTTATTTCTTTAAGCCATTTTCCAAATCGGGTAAAGTCTTTTAATTGAGAAAGGTTCTTAAATGCAGTTATAAAAGCGTCTTGTGCAATTTCCTTCGCTATACTTGTGCTTTTTACATAATAAAAGGAAGTTGCATATACGGCTTTTTCGTAGTTCATTACTAAACCTCTAAATGCTTCAGAGTTACCTCTTAAACATTCGTTAATAATTTTTATTTCATCGTATATTTCGTTCATATAAGATTTTATATATATAGAGGTTTTTTATAAATTAAAAAGGGCGAAATGTTCCATTATGGAACATTAATATCATAAGGAAGATAGTAGTCCAAAAATACACCTTCTTTAATAACTACATCCGGACAGGATAATGCGGGGATTAATAGAGATTCACCTCTCTTTATACTTATTTCATCATCAAAAATATTAATTAAGGTTTCATTTAATCCTAAAATGATATGAAAGGTATAATAACCACTCCAAATTTTACCTTCTTTTTCTACTGACCAGTGTTTGGCAATAAAATAAGGGGTTGAACATAAGTATTTTTCAAGTCCAAAGGAGTGGTGAATTTCTACTTTATGAACAGTAACAGATGCTTTGTGTTCTTCTATAGAATCAATAGCCTTTTGCAAATGTATTTCCCTTTCGCGTCCATTAGAATCACGACGATTCCAGTCATACAAGCGATATGTAAGGTTGCTATTTTGCTGAATCTCTGCTAGTAAAATACCTGGGCCTATTGCATGAATAGTTCCTGGAGGGATTAGATAATATTCTCCAGACTTTACATACACTTTATTCAATAATTGTTCCACATCTCCTTGATGTTGAATTTCTTTTAACAAATGCTGTTTTTTAACATTGTTTTTGAGCCCTATATAAAGGAAACTATTAGGTTTTGCTTCAAGAATATACCACATTTCCGTTTTACCTGAATCATTTTCTCCCAATTCTTTTGCTTTTTTGTTACTTGGATGCACCTGCACAGATAGAACTTCGTTGGCATCAATTAATTTAAGTAGAAGCGGAAAAATATTGGGATATAGTCCTTTCCTTTCTGAGCCAAATAAAAATTCTGGAAATGAGGTTACTAAATCTTTGAGTTGTTTGCCTTTTAACTCACCTTCAATAACAGTGCTCTGGAACTCTCCCCTATCAGAGATTAACCATGCTTCGCCAATGGGCTCTTCGGTAGATATATTTTTGTTCAAAAGTTTTACTAGTGCATAATTTCCCCAGGGCTTACAGAAATAGCCTTCATCAAACTTAAAATAATATGTATTTTCAGGTTTGTTTAATTTCATTATTTACACTGTTTAATTTTTATTTTTAATAATTCTATATTGAAATTATCTTGATATATTTTGATATTAATTCAGGACCAAATAATAAGAATATAAATCCGCCTAAAGAAAGATAAGGTCCAAAAGGAATATAATGAGCCTGCAACGATATTTCTACTTCTTCATCTGCATTTTCACTGGCTTTCGGAATTGTTGTTCGATACTGCTTTTTCCATACCCATAGAGAGAGAATCGCAATTAAAAGAGAGAATAAAAAGAAAGCAATAATTAAATATGAGAAGCCTTTGATAATTTCTGCTGGTAGCCTATCAGGTTGATAAAGGGTAAGGAAAATAATAACTCGCACAATTAGATAAATTGAAGACAAGCCTAAAAATAAACCTGTAATCGGCTCAATCGGATAGTAATCATTGTTGTCCCCCTCCATTTTTTCTGTTTCGGCTGATGTAACTCCTTTTTGGAATAACCTATAATATCCAATAATAAAAAAGCCTACAATACTTCCTATCATAGAACCAATCATCAGACTTCCAAGGACACCCTGCCATCCCAGGAAAGCACCCAACATACTCAACAATTTTACATCGCCAAAACCCATACCCGGTTTTTTCAGTAAAAGAATCACTATTAAATCCATTAGACAGATAAGAAGCGTTCCAAGAGCGACCCCATCAATTGCCTCTAACGGATGTCGTATAAGCAATCCCTGACCTGGAAAAAACATTCCTAACAATGAAACCCCAATACCCAATATTATTCCTGTTAAAGTTACCTCATCAGGTATGGTCCATGTTTGTAAGTCTTGAATAACTACAACCACCAGTCCAACCGAAAGTAGGCAATATACAATAGTTGCAAGAGAAAATCTGAATTTTAAGTATACAATCATGAACAGGATAGCAGTAAGTAGTTCAATAAGTGGATATTGAATACTAATACTTGCTTTACAATACCTACACTTACCTCTGAGAATTAACCAACTAAATAGAGGTATGTTGTCATACCACGCTATCGGATGCTGACACTTTGGGCAATGTGAACCCGGTCTTAAAATAGACTCACCCTTTGGGAATCTGTAAATACATACATTGCAAAAACTCCCAAATACTGCTCCAAACATACCAGCGATAATTGTGAATAGAATGTTAAAGGAATCTAAATAAAATATATTCTTTATCATTGAACCACTTTCCTCTATATAGGTTTTTGGTATAAAATATGACTGTGTATTATGTAAGTTCCTTATTATAAACAATAAAAAAACATATTTCCTATTTTATACAATAGAAAGAAATGCGATGAAAGTTTTGTTAAGAATCATTTTTTTATGTTGTGTTTTATCACTTCAACAAATATCACAAGGATATGGAGAAGAAGAAACACTATCCCCTGAGATAGAAAGTCTTCCCAAACATGTGCAGGAAACTATTGTTCAGGTGGTTGATAAGTTACAACCAGCACTTGTACGGATTCATGTGGTTGAAAAGTATTATAGGGAAGGTAGGGAGTTAAAACAAGAAAAATATGGTAGTGGCGTTGTTATTACTGCGGATGGCTATGTTGTGACCAATCATCATGTAGCAGGTAAGGCATTTTTTGCTGATTGCACTTTCTCAAATCTTCGTAATTATCCTATAAAATTAATTGGAACAGATGCATTAAGCGATATTAGTGTTTTAAAAATTATTACAGACGAGCCAGAAAATTTTGTATATTTATCCTTTGGAGATTCCGATTCTATAAAGGTTGGGGACTATGTTCTGGCAATGGGCTCACCTATGGCTTTAAGTCCATCAGTTACACTAGGAATTATTAGTAATAAGCAAATGATTCCTCCGTATAAATTAGAAAGTTTTGAAATATTTTCAGGTGAAAATGAGAATGTAGGAAGTCTGGTATATTGGTTAGGTCATAATGCCGAGATTAGTCCCGGTAGTTCAGGAGGTCCCCTTATCAATCTTCAAGGAGAAATTATAGGTATTAATGAAATTAAATATGCACTTGGAGGTGCTATTCCTTCCAATCTTGCAAAAAAGGTAGTTAATGACATTATTCAAACAGGCAAAGTTATAAGGTCATGGGTCGGATTAGAGATACAGCCATTAACAGACAAAGATTCATCAAGACAAGGTGCATTAGTTCGATATGTTTATCCTAATTCGCCATCAGACAAAGCCGGCATAAAAACAGGTGATATTCTAACTGAAATAGATAACATTCCAATAAATGTAAAGTATATGGAACAAGTGCCTTTGGTTAATAATATTTTCTGTTCTCTTTCAACAGATAAGCCTGTTAATTTTAATCTTACTCGCAATACAGATGAAATAGATGTTCTCGTTCAACCTGTGTCTTATGATTATCCTAATCTAGAAGAGAAAGAACTAAAAGCATGGGGTTGCACTGTGAAAAATCTGAATTGGCTGCTTGCCTTAAATAAAAATCGAGACGATGTAAAGGGGGTCTTGATAACCTCTATACGAATCGGAGGAAGTGCGGCTCAAGCGAAACCTTCCCTACAAAGTGGCGATATTATTGTTCAGGTTGAAAATGAACCTATTTCGTCTTTAGATGACCTGGAAAATAAAACCAAAACCTATATGGAAGAGCAAAAAGAAAAATTGCTTGTGGTCGTGGAACGAGATAGAAATAAAATTTATTCCATGATAAAAATAGGCAATCCACGAACCAATGAGCCGATTCGCGAAGCAAGCAAGCCCTGGATAGGCGTTGATGTCCAGGTGCTTACTCGTGAGATTGCTGAAAAGATAGGCGTTGAAGAAGGTGGATTTATAATAACCCGTATTTATCCCGTTAAAGCAGAAGGGGTTCAAGACTTAAAAGTAGGCGATGTAGTCAAAGAAATAGAGAATGAGAAATTTCATGCGAGTAGGGTTGAAGAGTATGAGGAATGGAAAGAATGGGTTCGTAGTTTCTCAATAGACCAGAAAATTAACCTTTCAATAATACGAAATGGCGAAATGAAGCAAATACCTGTGCAACTAATAAAAGAACCTATTCCACGAAATATGGTAGAAAAATATCAGGATGAATGGCTGGAATTTACCGTAAGAGAACTGTGTTTTTATGATTATGTTGATATGAACTTAAAAGAAGATGTCAAAGGAGTTTATATCGAACAAGTAATATCAGGTGGTTGGGCAAGCCTTGCAAAGTTAGAGCAAGGGGATATTATATTATCATTGCAAAATGAACCTATTGAAAATCTAAATGCTTTTAAAGAAAGATTAGCAAAAATAAAAAGCGATGAACTTAATAAATTTGTATTCCAGATACAACGAGGTGTTCAAAAATATTTTGTTCAGATTGAAGTTAGATAATCAATCATCATAAAAGGATGTGTTATAGTGTTTTCTCTTAAAGGACTAAATGCTCTTATAACAGGTAGTGCAAAAAGAATTGGCAGGGATATTGCAATCCGCTTGGCAAAAGAAGGAGTAAATCTTGCTCTCCACTATAATACATCTGAAAAAGAGATAAAAAAACTTATTCACGATTTACAGCAATATCCAATAAAAACAGTTCAAATAAAAAAAGACTTGAATGAACCTGATGCGGGTAAACAATTGTTTGATACGGCTATTGAAAAACTTAAAACAATAGACATTCTTATAAATAATGCAAGCATATTTCCGACACAAGATATAAAAACATTTTTGTATGAGGATTTAATCTCTTCTATCAATATTCATGCGTGGGCACCATTACAATTAGCGAGATGTCTCTATCAGCAAGATAAAGAAGGGGTCATTATTAATTTTTTAGATTCTCGGCTATGGGATTTTGATGCACATCACGCTTCCTATTATGTAGGAAAACAACTGCTTCGAGTTATAACTCGAATGCTAGCGATTGAACTTGCACCCAAAATAAGGGTAAATGCTATTGCACCGGGACTAATATTACCACCCCCCAATGAAACAGAGGAATATCTTAAAAGATTGAGTAGCACTAATCCACTACAAACTTATGGAAATACAAATGATGTGGTAGAAGCAGTTATTTTCCTATTAAAATCAACCTTCATTACAGGACAGGTAATCTTTGTAGACGGTGGTCGCTTTTTATTAGGGAGTATAAACGATGGAACAGTCTGACAAAATTTATATACGCGACTTGCAGGTTCGGTGTATTATTGGCATAGAACCTGAGGAAAGGCGAGAAAAACAGGATATTCTTGTAAATATTATTCTCTATACCGATTGCAGCATTCCCGGAAGAACAGACAATATAAATAATGCCTTAGATTACAAAAAAGTGAAAAAGACAATCTTAAAGTCTATCGAGAGTTCTTCGTTCTATCTCATTGAAAAACTGGCAGAGGAAATTGCGACAATCTGTCTGTCTTTTGAAAAGGTTAAGGGTGCAACAATTACTATTGATAAACCCGGTGTTCTGCGGTTTGCCAGAAGTGTTGCCGTGGAAATTACGCGGATGAAAAAGTAAATTTTTTATGTTATGGATAACAAATTTGTATATATAGGAGTTGGGTCAAACATTGAACCAGAAAACAATATCCTGACTGCACTTAAAATTCTCCAAAACTATGTAATCATAGCAGACATATCGCCTGTTTTCATTACATCGCCGATTGGAGGAAACCAAAAACAACCTGATTTCATGAATTGCGTGATTAAAACAGAATTGAAAGAAACCTTTGCACCGTTAGAATTCAAGTTTAACATACTTCGTCCAATAGAAATACATTTAAAAAGGATACGAACAGAAGATAAATATATGCCAAGAACCATAGACCTTGATATTTTGCTTTTTAAAGATGAAATTATCGAGAATTCAAATATAAAAATTCCCGACCCTGACATTTTCAATAGGGATTTTTTATTTGCAGGTTTATTATACTTAGAGCCAAATATTACTGTTTATCCTCAAAATAAGTCATTAATTTCATTAGTTCCAAACTACCAAATAGATAAATTAACAATAAACTTTAAGTTTACAGAAAAGTTATGGAAGGAGTTCTTGATAAATGAATATAGACCGAGTTGCTGAATTAGTCCGTGAAATATTGATTGAAATTGGAGAAGACCCTGATAGAGAAGGTTTGAAGAAAACACCTTATCGTGTTGCAAAAGCATACGAATTTCTGACCTCTGGCTATCGAAAAGACCTGAAAAGTATTATTAATAACGCTGTTTTTGAAGCAGAAAGCAACAACATGATTATTTCACGGGACATTGAAATATATAGCCTATGTGAACATCATATACTACCCTTCTTTGGACGCTGTCATGTGGGTTATATTGCAAGAAAAAAGGTAATAGGACTTAGCAAAATAGCACGAATTGTTGACTTTTATGCAAGACGATTGCAAATCCAGGAAAGACTAACAGCACAAATAGCAAGGGCAGTTATGGATTATACACAGGCGGAAGGCGTAGGTGTTGTGATGGAATGTAAACATCTCTGCTGTATGATGAGAGGTGTTGAAAAACAGAACTCAATCATGACCACTTCCTCTGTTCTTGGCAGTTTCCACAATGACGATATAACACGAAAAGAATTTCTCGATTTATTACAGAGAAAAATAAGTTAGAACAAAACACATTTGTTTCGATAAACCCTATATGATAAAATAATTTATTGCGGTGGGCTTGTAGCTCAGGTGGGAGAGCGCCGCGTTCGCAACGCGGAGGTCAGGGGTTCGAGCCCCCTCAGGTCCACCATATTTTATTCTCTCCTTAATTTTCTTCAAATATTTTTCTAACAAGATATTTATCTTTTCATTTCTTTTCTAAAAATTGTGTGTTATTGAAAACAGTATAACTTTTTATTAAAGTAAAAAATTGGCAAAAAATGGTTTTAATTAAAAATTAATTGTATTAATTGAAATTTTTTATAAAAAGTTGAAAAAATTATTGTTTTAATATACTAATTTTGTGGTAGAATTAGAAGAAGAGTATTATAATAAAAAAGAACAGCAATATAGAGGAGATAGAAACAATGTTAAAGACTTATCTAAAAAAAGTGAATCTTTATTTAGTGGTATTTTTATTAATCATACCGATACCTACTTTTGCTCAATGTTTCCAGAACCAGTATGATATTGATTTTATTGCTCACTCTTTGGACAGTATATTGGGGGATTTTTTGCCTACCTGGTTTGATTACATAGACGAATATGGTAATCCAGTTCCTGGAGCATGGCGACAAGTAGAGAACCAAACAAGTCCATATTTTTCCAATGCAGATAACGATGGAAATGGAATTTATGATAATGACCAATTTGATATGTTAGGAGCAGTGATAGATGGTGATATTACGCGAGTGCTCGGAAATCTTAGTGCAAGTGAGATGCAAACAATAAAAAATGACTTCATTTACAATAAGGCAGTAGTAGAGTCATTGCAACTTACAATAAAAAATGTTCAAGTAAAGGCACTGGGAATGACAGGGAGTGTTAATGTAACGACTGGAGACGATGATGTATGTGTAAAACTTGGCTTTACTACTTTATGTGTAAGCGATTTTGTAAGTGATTTTGAAGGTGTCCCTACCCTCTGGGAATTGTTGGAAGATGCAAGTCCAATATTCAAAGATGCAATGATTAATTTAATTGCTGGCTATATGACAGTTGGAGAAGGAGCAGGGATTAGCCATTTAAAAAGTCTATTTAGAGTAATTATAAATACAGTATTAAAGGACCTACTCCCTTCACTATTAGCAGATTTAAAAACAGATGACATAGAAATAAGTTTAGAAGCAAGTGGAATTCAAATCACAATATTAGTATATGGGACAGAAATAGATAACACAATTAATAATTTTGTAGGCAATTTTAATTGTTCTAAATTTCGTTGCCATCCGGAATTATTATCATCAACAGGGGACTTAAATCATGATGGACGGAACAACTACAATTCTTATACTTTAGCAGGTATGAACCGTCAAGCATGGATGGAAAATGAATCTATTCAGAATCCTCCATTGCAAATAACTAATCAACCTCAATCTCAAACAGTAACATCAGGAACGCCTGTAACATTTTATACTGAGCAGGTTGGTGGAGAGAACAATGGTATTCCACAGGTATATAAATGGGAAGAAATTAAGATAGACGATTTTTCAACAATCGGTAGTCCTACCTACAACCCACAATTAGAACTATCTTATCCTTTACCCACAACTAAACCAAGATATTTTACAGTTACGATATGCGATAGTTTGTGGACGAGACGCTCTGCCCCTGCAAAATTAATAGTTCAGTATGGACCCTTAGAAGTTACGCAACAACCTATCGGTGCACAAAATCTTGTTCCTGGAGAAGACAGTTGTTCGATGTCTATTACGGTTCGTGGTGGTAACGCTTTACCTACCTATCAATGGCAAAAATGGGATGGTTCTAATTGGATTGACTTATCTGGTAAAACACAAAGAACAATCTCATTCACTCCAATCCAATTAGAAGATGGAGGTTCATATCGTTGCGTTGTAAATAGCGGAGGAGAACAGGTAATTTCTCAAACTGCAGAAATAACTATCTTGAATCGTATTCGATTTGCCACACCATTAACCGGTGGTGGTGTTTACATTGGCGAAGACTTTACATTTATTCC
>Ga0116193_1000441_pt1 | contig 39399 bp, 36 predicted proteins | sample AD_UKC115_MetaG_FD_89892 | JGI IMG/M metagenome (GOLD analysis project Ga0116193, IMG submission 89892) | Active sludge microbial communities of municipal wastewater-treating anaerobic digesters from Hong Kong - AD_UKC115_MetaG | ecosystem: Engineered > Bioreactor > Anaerobic > Digestate... | reverse complement strand
TTACTTAAGCACAATCACTGTGCCCTTTTGCATTTGCTTTTTCCCTTTCAATGTAAAATGACAATACCAGGTAAATGCACCGGGGAGATACATACCGCCAAATGTGCCATCCCACTGCTGGGATGGGTCGGCGCTACTAAATACCATTTGGCCATACCGGTTATAAATATTCAGTTTATATTCTTTCAATTTAGGGTGGATGCTTTTGGGTAAAGGACCAAAGCCATCATTTAGGAAATCCCGGTTAGGGGTAAATGCTGAGGGGAAATATACAATGGAACAATTATCCGCCACCGTTACTTTAATGGAACTGGTGGCCTGGCATCCGGCCGTATTAGTAACCTGTACATGATAAACCCCGCCGGAATAAACTGTAATAGACGGCTGGGTAGAGCCGGTATTCCAAACATAGCCGGTAAAATTTCCGGGGTTTAAAATCAATTTATCCTCCGGGCAAATAATAGTATCTGCGCCCAAATAAGGCAGGGGTAATGGTTTTACAATAGCTTGCACAACCGTTACAGAGGATGTACATCCTCCATTATCGGAAGTAAGGTAATACGGTGTAGTTTGCGAGATGGAAATATTCAGGGATGGCCCGGTTGCCAGCTCCTGGGTTAAACCCACATCACTATACCACCTGATTGTTCCACTCCCATTTGCTAATAATTGCACTGTGCCCGGCCCACAACGCGAAGTTCCATTTGCGTCGGGCGAAGGTGGAACCACCGGAGCACTTCCTATAACTGCGGTTACCGGGGCTGATATACATCCATTGCTATTATCCTTCACCGTTATAGAGTAGGATCCCGGAACAACGGATGGGAAAATAACACTAGCCTGGTATGCGCCTCCGATACTATATTGATAGCCCCCTCCCAGGGGCGAGGTAATATTGATTTGCCCGGTAGTGTTGGTACAACTGGGATTGGTTAGGCTTACACCGGGTGGGGATGGTGGAGCAGGTACCGGATTGATTACCACCTGCACGCCCGCCGAAATACATCCCGTGCTATTATCCTTAACAGTAACAAGGTAACTCCCGGGCGATAAATTGGAAAATGCCGGCGAAACCTGGAAGCCCAGGCCATAACCATAACTCAGGTTAGCTCCCAGGGGAGCTGTTATATTAAAAGATCCCCATGCGGAAAGGCAGGTGGGTTGCTGGGATATTTGGATGGACGGTGTGGCCGGAACTCCGGTTACGGCTGGTACTATAATGGTAACCGGCACCGAAATACATCCCGTGCTAATATCCTTTACCGTTAGTTGATAACTGCCGGAGGGCACACTAAATGTAGTTCCCGCCTGGTAAGCACCTCCGAGGCTATACTCATACTGCCCGCCAGAGGGTGAAGAAACCGTTATAATTCCCTGCGGGTTAGCACAGGTAGGTTGCTGGGTAACGGAACCTGTAACGGTGGGGGCCAGCGGAACAGCATTAATAACCAATATGCTGGAAGCAGATATACAACCACTGCCCAGATCTTTGGTGGTTAAGCTATAGGTGCCCGGAGCAAGCCCATTGAAAATAGGGCTTACCTGGTAAGACCCCCCCATACTAAATTGCAAATTAGCTCCTATGGGTGAAGTAATGTTTATAGCTCCGGTAGGGTCTGTACAGGTGGGTTGCTGGGTGATATCAAATACCGGTGCGGCAGGGGCCCCGGGAGGTGGGTTAATGGTGATACTTGCCGGTTGGGAAATACATCCTCCGGGGTCCGTTTTAGTGGTTATCAGATAGGTGCCCGGCGATAGATTGACAAACGACGCCGATGACTGGTAGTTCCCGTCAATACCATACAACACACCGCTTACCGGATTTGTTACCGTAAGGGACCCCACATTATTTGCACAGGTAGGCTGGCTGGTAATGGTAACGGAGGGGGCTCCCGCAGGGGGTGGAATATTATTAACGGTAGCGCTTACCTGTTGAGAAACACATCCAGTTGCCAGATCCTTTACTGTAATTTGATGAACCCCCGGAGCTACATTAATAAAAGTATTACCCGGTTGATACATCCCGTCTAAGCCATATTCCATCCCCGTTACCGGAGTTACGGTGATGGTTCCCCCCAGACTCGCACAATCTGTGGGTTGAACCAGGGAAATTACGGGATCAGCCGGGGGCGCCGGTACCCCATTTACCTGAAGGGTTAAGGATGTGGAAATACATCCGGTACTATTGTCTTTTAACGTAACCGGGTAGGTTCCGGGGGGTAGGCCGGGAAAGGAAGGGGAAGCCTGATAGGAGGCTCCAACACTATACTGATAATTGCCACCCAATGGGCTGGTAATACCAATAGTCCCGGTGGGAATATTGCAGGTAGGCTGCACCGTTACCGTGGCGGCAGGCGCTTGCGGCGCCGAAGCTGCCAGTACATTGATTACAGTGGGAGCCGAAATGCAACCCGTACTGGTATTCTTTACCGTAACCTGATAACTCCCAATGGCTACTCCGGAAAAAATTCCAGAGGTCTGATAGGCTCCCCCTATACTATACTGTATATCCGCACCGGTAGGAGCCGTAACCGAAATGGTAGCGGTGGGCACATTGCAAGTGGGTTGCAGGGTGATGGAAGCGGTGGGAGCTGCGGGCCCGCCAGACGGTGGATTTATGATTACCTGGGCCGGAGCCGAAATACAATCGCTTGCATCCTTAACCGTTAGGCTGTATGTGCCCGGAGCCAGTCCGGTAAATGTGACTGATGCCTGGTAGGCTCCTCCTATTGAATAAGTATATCCACCCAGGGGCGCTGTAATGGTAAATGCCCCCGAAGGGTTTGTACAATTAGGTTGGTTGGTAATATTAACTACCGGAGTAGGCGGGGGTGGCGGAATATTATTAATCATAATATTAGCCGACTGAGAAACGCAACCCGAAATAATATTTTTTACTGTTACTACATAAAGACCCGGGGTAAGCCCGGTAAACGTAGGGCTCGATTGATAAGAACCATTCACAGCATATTCGTGATTGGGATTAATAGGACTGGTTATTACAATGGTTCCTGAAGTATTGGTACAATCCGGCTGGTGCGATGCAAATGCATTGGGCAGGGTTGGGGTGGTAAGCCCGGGGTTTATGGTTGCTGTGGTTATAGCCGACAAGCAACCCGAAGTGATGTCTTTTACGGTTACCTGGTACGTTCCCGAATTAATAGACGTAAAACTGGGCGATGACTGGTAAGCACCTCCAATTGAATATTGAAAATTCCCGCCCAGCGGGCTGGTAATCACAATATCTCCTTTCGATTGTCCGCAACCCGGGTGAACAATTGCTAAAGACGGCGCTGTGGGCGCCCCTGTTGCCGGCGGTACCGTAAGGCTAACCACATTGGAAAAACAACCACTCACCAGGTCTTTTACAGTAAGGTTAACCGGCCCTATTCCCAGGCCGGAAAATACCGGGCTACTTTGATAAGGCCCTCCTGAAGAATATTGATAGGTTACTCCCAGCGGACTGCTAATGGTAACTGTTGCGGATGAAACGCTACAGGTTATGGCCTGGGTAATACTGGCAACAGGATCAGCGGGTGCCGGTTTTATGGTAACCGGGCCCGATACGTTTGATGTGTCGGCACAACCCGATGCGTTACTTATTATACAATAATAAAACAGCGTACCGGCTATTGTGTTTTGGGGTGTTAGCGCCTGGTTAACTTCCCCGGTTAATAAGGTACCCCCCGTGTTTGACGCCGCGGTATTACTGTACCATTGATAACTTAAAGCGCCTGTTGCAGTGGTTCCTATAACTGATAAAGCAGGTACCGTCATATGCTGACAGACACTCACCGGGCTCACTGCAGGCTGTACAGTAACCATCGGTTTGCTGTTAACCGTAACCGTTACGTCTTTAGTGGCAGGGCAAACTCCATTCATTACACTGGTAACTGTGTATGTAGTAGTAGTGGATGGCGATGCCGTTACTACTGACCCGGTAGTGGAGCTAAGCCCGGTGGCGGGTGTCCAATTGTACGTTCCTCCGCCACCCGTAGCCGTTAATGCTACATTGCTTCCCTCACAAATCTGAGGTGCAGACGGCGTTACTGTAACCTGGTTAAGAGTTTGGGTTGTTTCCACAATAAAGTTGCAATGATCTCCGGCAAAGCCATCAATCATCAAATAATAGGTATTTCCGGGTACCAGGCCGGTAGCGGTAACAATATTGGCAAAAGGTTTCGACGGATCTTCGAATGGAAGGATGTGCGGATAACATCCAAGTGGCGTAACCGGGCCGGTATTGCAGGTGCCACTGAAAAATATCATCTGAATCCCGCTGTTTAAATAATTACCCGCGGTATAATCCAAAACCCAAACCGAAAAAGTTGCACTGGCAGATGTAGCCACAAACTTTAAAAACGTATTGTTTTCTAACCCAAAACAATAATCGAGATTGGAGCCCGACCAATCACTAACCGTATTGCCGGTAGTATTTCCGCAAAGCCCAGAAAAATCGCATATCGGGGTGGCATTGGCACAGGTGGTGCCGGCGGGTAATGTAACAGAACAGGGAGGAACCGGTATGGGTGGAGGCGCCGGCATATTGCTAAACGTGATACTCCAGGTAAACAGCGTGGAAGCGCCGCTGTTATTGCGACGGTCGTTTATCAACAACCGCCAGGTTCCGTTTGCATTCTGTCCATTATTGACTGACCCCAGGTAGGCATCCGGAATATACGAACCGGTATAAGGAGCCGTTCCATTTCGGATTGAGGTAGCAGCAGCAGCCGAAAAACAAGTGTTTGTAAAATTACTTCCTGCGCCATTTTGCATTGATAAGGGCACGTTGGTACCATCCGGCGCTTTTAAAATGATTTCAAGATCGCGGTTAGGGGTGTTATGATTTAAATTTATACATACCGAAGACAGTCCGTAACTACCATCAATCGTGCCTACGCCGGCTACGGTAATGGGAAAAGACACATTCCCGATATTGGGGATCGTACCACCACTTCCATTAAACGTTTGTGCAAGAGATCCTCCCCATAAAAAGAACGAAAAAAAAATTAAAGCAATCAGGTGTGTATATTTCATAACAGAAGACCCGTGGAGTGTAGTTGGCAGAAAAAGTTTAAACGGCAAATTTCTGCTAAAACATTAAGGTTTCCAATGATTTCAATCGCAATTCTTCCTTTTTGTAAAATAAATGATTCTCTTTCTGCTGAATTCAGGTCTTTTCTCTAATGACGACAGGTACCGAAAGAAAATTAACCAGTCCGCGTTTCAAAAAAAACTTTCCGGCGGCATATTACATTCTACGGGTGGAGGTTTTCTTCTTCATGAAGTAAGGCGCGTAAAAGTAAAAGGAGGCTTTCTAATTCCGTAAAATTTATTTTCCCCATTTCTGTATCACCGTACTGTGTATGTTGCTGCATGGATTTAACTTTTTCACGGATCATATCCAATACCTGCAATGCGTGAGCCACTTTAAGTTTAATGACCCTTTCGTCATTGATTCGGGTTTCGAGGGTAGTGAAATTATTTATTCCAATACCAATAAAAATAGAGGCCACTCCAGAAATTACGATTTCAAGGGCGTTGTTTTCTGTAAAAAATGTCAGGAAAATAATTCCGGTTCCCAGCAAAATGAATAAACCAACTCCCGGGTTTATAAATACTCTCCAACCCCGAAGAAACTGTTTTTTAAACATACCAAATGTTGTTTAGGATTATTTAAAAACAAAGTTTGTTCACCAGGCCTTAAAAAAAACACAAATTCAAATTGCAGGAGTTAAACAACACCTCCCAGCGCATCCTTTAACAGCCAGCACAACCGTATTAATGGAAGTACTATCAAATGGATTTATTAATTTCAATTAATGGGCCTTCCCCGGATACATCTTTCAACCGACAAACGATTAGCCTCCATTATAGCACAACAGGAGGTTTATATTTTGCAAAAGCGAAAAAATATAGCCCTGCAACTTTGTTTTTCTATAATGAGCCAGCAGCTAAGTACCCGGGTAGCCGCCGTATTTCATCAGCGCTTTCTTGGATTGTTCAATTCTCCCTCTCCTTCTGCCGCTCAAATCGCATCCATCCCCGTTCAATCCCTTCGATCCATTGGACTTAGCAACGCCAAAGCGGGTTACATAAAAAATGTAGCTGATTTTTTTGTACTTCACAAATTAACCGATCGCCAACTACATAAAATGGAAAATGAAGAATTAATGGCGCTGCTCACCCAAATTAAAGGGGTGGGAAAGTGGACCGTAGAAATGATTCTGATGTTTTCGATGCAGCGGGAAGATATTTTTTCTGTAGACGACCTGGGGATACGGCAGGCCGTGTGTACGCTTTATAAGATTGATGACCCGGGAAATAAAAAACGCGTTACGGAAAAAATTTTAAGAAAGGCCGAAAAATGGAAGCCTTTCCGAACCTATGCCTGCCTTTATTTATGGGGTTGGAAAGATATGCCTCCCAAGCCCTTAAAGTAAGCATAGCAACCGCTCTAAATACAGAAGGTCCACTTCATCAAAACAACTTCTCGTTTCTGCGTCGGCATCAAAGACCGCTACTATTATTCCCTCTTTGGATAGGGGTATCACTATTTCCGATTGCGACAGACTACTGCAGGCGATATGACCGCTAAATTGATTTACATCGGGTACAATAAGGGGCTTTCCGGATTGCCACGATTTTCCACAAACCCCTTTGCCCCTTTGGATTCTTGTGCATGCCAGCGGTCCCTGATAGGGCCCTACCACCAACTCGTTTTCCTGAACCAGGTAAAACCCAACCCAGAGCCAGTTGAACTGCTCCTTTAACATCGCACACATATTCGCCATATTGGCAATCTGTCCGGCTTCCTCATCCAATACCGCTTCAAATTGCGCTATCAGCAATTCATATTGCTGCTGTTTGGTGCCGGTGGAAATAATAAAGGATTCTGCCATCTCCCAAAATTACGGGTTGCTGGCGGCGAGTGCCTGATTTTCGAGGATAAACCTGATTTTTATTAAAAGATGGTTGAGGTCAAACGGTTTTTGCAAAAAATCATCGGCCTGGGCATAATTGGCTAATTCACGAATATTACACTCTCCCGAACAAAGAATTACGGGAATTAAATTGGTATCCCTGTTTTCTTTTAGCTGTCTGCAAATTTCAGCCCCCGATTTGTGACCAAGCCGGCAATCCAATAAAATAATATCAGGAAAATTTTTATCCAGCAGGAATTCATAATTTCCTTCATAATCTTTGAACACCCGGTAACCATTGCTCTCAAGAATAATGGAAACAATGCGAACAAAGCCAACATCATCGTCCAGAATAAATATGGTCTTACATTTTTCCATTCTCAGGGGATTTACCCTCTTTCAGAAATGGACACTGCAAATTATTAACCAATTTTATTATTTGTGGAAAACCTTTGTTCAAAATGCCGGCTTTAAGGAAATATTAGTCCGGCCCCGCATTCTGATTTTCAAGGAACGCCCCTATCATACTGACTTCAAACCCGCGTTGTAACATGAAATTCCGCAGTTTCGCCTTTTTACTAAATATATTCTTCTCTCTTTTCAGGGAACGCCACTTTTCATTTGCTTCTTTCTCAAATACCCGGGTGTATTCGTCGTACGGAATTTCAGAAATCGCCTGCTTAATAAGGTATGCCGAAACGCGCTTCAATTTTAAGGCATTCGCAATCTTAATTTTTCCCCATTTTTTTAACCTGAATTTTCCTCCTGCAAACTGCAGGGCAAACCGCTCCTCATTCAAGTAATTATCGGCTATTAACCCAGCCAATAATTCATCCACTTGTTGTGCATATAGCCCCATGCTGAAAAGTTTTTCCTTCACCTCTGCATGACACCTTTCCTGGTAGCTGCAATATTGCCTTATTTTAGCCCGGGCCTGTTCTACACCAAGATAGTTACGCCTTTTATTTTCCATTTTTCAGCCAAATTAAATTTATTTGGTATCCCCAAATCATCTTCTGCCCAATCCTTTTATCTTTGGCACTTAATCTTAAATTCGCATATGAAGTTCATAGTTTCATCTTCTGCATTACTTAAACAATTGCAGCAGATCAGCGGGGTTATTAATGTAAATACAGTTCTTCCCATCCTCGAAGATTTTCTTTTCGAAATAGAAAAGAATAAACTTACCGTGATAGCTACCGACCTGGAAACGGTCATGAAAATCCGGGTAGATATTGAAGCCAAAGACAGTGGTCGGGTTTGTATCCCTGCAAAAATACTGCTCGACTCGCTAAAGAACATACCCGAACAACCGCTCACGTTCAGTATCGATAAAAACTTTGGAGTCGAAATAACCAGCGATAACGGGAAATACAAGGTGATGGGAGAAAACCCCGAAAATTTTCCGAAAGAACCACAACCCGAAGATACCAGCAACTTTACCATGGAATCTTCGGGGCTCCTTACAGCCATAAATAAAACCATTTTTGCGGTTAGCAACGACGACCTGAGGCCGGCCATGACGGGCGTTTTCTTTGAACTTGATAAAAAAGGGATCACCTTTGTGGCCACCGATGCACACCGCCTGGTAAGGTTCAGCCGAACCAATGTGGCCTGCCCCAAAAAAGACAGTTTCATTGTACCGAAAAAACCACTAAACCTGTTAAAGGCTGTTCTTCCGGATAACGATGATGAACTTACCATTTCCTACACCGAAAACCACCTGTTTGTTACCCATGGCCAAACAGAGTTGGTTTGTCGTTTAATAGATGCCCGGTTCCCCGATTATAAAGTAGTTATCCCCACCGATAATCCCTATAAAATGACCATCGACAGAGTGGCGTTTCAAAATGCCCTCCGCAGGGTCAGTGTATTCAGCAACAAAAGCACCAACCAGGTAGCGCTCACCATTACCGGCAACGAATTACAACTGGCGGCACAAGATGTGGATTTCAGTTTTGAAGGAAATGAACGGATGGCCTGCCAATACGATGGGGAAGACCTGCAAATTGCATTTAATGCTAAATTTCTGATCGAAATGTTAGGTGGCGCCGAAACCCAGGAAGTTATTGTAGAACTCAGCACGCCCACCAAGGCTGGAATCATAAAACCATCTGAGCAGGAGGAAAATGAAGAATTGCTGATGCTGGTAATGCCCCTGATGTTAAACAGTTAAAGTATCCAGTTCATATAAAAGAAGGCGCCCAAAAGCGTCTTTTTTTTTTTTCATCATCTCCTCAACCCCGCATTAATTCTATCTTTGCGCACCAGAATTAAAATATTATGTTTAGCAAAAGAACTAAAATAAAAATATTATTACAAAGCGATAAAACAGATTTTGAAGCAACGGTAATGGGATGGGTAAAAACCTTTCGCAACAACCAGTTTATTGCTTTAAATGATGGAAGTACCAATCAAAATATGCAGGTGGTTGCCGAACTCGGCCTGCTGGATGAACCTACCCTTAAAAGGATAACTACCGGGGCTTGTATTAAGGCCACCGGAAAAATAATTCCCTCTTTGGGTAAAGGGCAGAAAATTGAATTAAAGGCAACTGCAATAGAAATCCTGGGAGACAGTGACCCCGAAAAATTTCCGTTGCAACCCAAAAAACACAGCCTCGAGTTTCTCCGCGAAATTGCCCACCTGCGATTTCGCACCAATACCTTTGGCGCTGTCTTCAGAGTACGGCACGCCCTCGCCTTCGCCATCCATAAATTTTTTCACGACCGGGGATTTGTTTACCTGCATACCCCCATCATTACAGCCAGCGATGCAGAGGGGGCGGGTGAAATGTTTCGGGTTACCACCCTGCCCCTCGACGGTACAGCAAAAGACAAAAACGGGGAAATTAATTTTAAAGACGACTTCTTTGGCCGGAGCACCAACCTTACCGTTAGCGGGCAACTGGAAGCTGAACTCGGCGCTATGGCGTTTAGCGAGGTATATACTTTCGGCCCTACTTTCCGAGCCGAAAACAGCAACACGGCCAGGCATCTCGCCGAATTTTGGATGATTGAACCCGAAGTTGCCTTTGCCGACCTGGATGATAATATGAACCTTGCTGAGGATTTTATCAAGTACATCATCCGTTTTGCCATGGAAAACAACCGGGAAGATTTAGATTTCCTGGCTCAAAGACTGGCTGAGGAAGAAAAATCGAAGCCACAAAATGAACGCAGTGAAATGGGGCTGATCGAAAAACTCGAATTTGTACTGAATAACCATTTTGAAAGATTAACCTACACTGAGGCTATAGATATCCTTCGCGAAAGCAATCACAACAAGAAAAAGAAATTTCAATACCCCGTTGATGCCTGGGGAATCGATCTCCAAAGCGAGCACGAACGATATCTGGTGGAAAAACATTTTAAAAAGCCGGTAATCCTCACCAACTACCCCAAAGAAATCAAAGCATTTTACATGCGTCAAAACGATGATGGAAAGACGGTTGCCGCCATGGATATCCTGGCGCCCGGAATCGGGGAAATTGTTGGCGGTTCGCAACGAGAGGAGCGATATGACCTCCTAATGAAAAGAATGGAGGAAATGAATATTCCTTCGGAAGAATTAAACTGGTACCTTGATACACGACGCTTTGGCGCCTGCCAGCATGCGGGCTTTGGGCTTGGCTTTGAAAGAATGGTACTCTTTGTTACCGGAATGACGAATATCCGCGATGTAATCCCATTCCCAAGATATCCGAAGAGCGCAAACTTTTAAACTACGTTAATTGTATTGGTATTTTATTTAGATTGATGGCCGATTAATAAATCGCCTGATGCCATCTTCCTCCAAATACCTGGAATATCTTTTTTCGCCCCTGGAATTGCTCCGTACACAAAAAGTGTTGCAAATTAACCCGACGGCTCCTCCACAACGAACAGAGCCCGAAACCGTTCACATAAGTTTATACGAATACAACGAACAATATTGCCACATCCATTCATTTTCTGAGGTAGATGCATTGATGCAAAACCTCAGGCAGGGATTTAAATGGATTAATATAGATGGAATAAGAAAAGATACCGTTGAAACCATTGCCAAACATTTTGGAATACACCAGCTTCTTACCGAAGATATATTGAGCATTGGCCAGCGCCCAAAGATGGATGAACTGGGCGGCCAGCTATTCTGCATCCTGAACATGCTTTATTTTAACCCCGAACAAAGTGCGGTAGAAACAGAGCAAATCAGTATTGTTTTGGGGAAAGATTTTGTTCTCAGTTTCCAGGAAGATGCATCCCGGGATGCATTTAACCCGCTTCGCGAAAAATTAAACCAATCCATCAGTAAGGTGCGAGCCAACAAATCTGATTTTCTTTTTTACCTGATGATTGACGCAATAGTGGACCGTTATTTTATTGTAATGGAACAATTGGGCGGTCATATTGAAGACCTGGAGGAAGATATTGTGCGAAACCCCAACAAAAGAACACTTGCCCGTATAAATGCAGTTCGAAAAGAAATGATTGTATTAAAACGGAATGTTTCACCGGTTAGGGAAATGGTGAGTGGAATTTTGCGGAGTGAAAGCTCATTAATAGAAGAACGAACTGAAAAATATTTCAAGGATATTTACGACCATATTTTACAGGCAAACGACCTCGCGGAAAACTACAGGGATATGATGTTGAACCTGCAGGATCTTTATATGAGTAATGTAAACCTAAAACAAAACGAGGTGATGAAACTCATGGCAATTGTTACCTGCCTGCTGGCGCCAGCCACAGTAATTGGCGGAATTTTTGGAATGAATTTCGATCTCATTCCGTTACTGCACAGCCAGTGGGGGTTTTTTATCTCTGTTGGCTTAATGCTGATGATTCCCGTAGCGATGATTATTATATTTAAACGGCGGGGCTGGTTTTAATCGCGAATATTCGATTTTTTAAATACCGGAACGGTACTACAAGGCTCCCCATACATAATACTTTTTACTACCGGACGAAGCTTATCCGTTACTGAAACATAGGCTGTTGCAGGAATTTTCTTTTCTCCGCAGCCTTTGATTACAACACGCTTATCCAAATACAGGGAAGGGTCAATTTTATCAATTTCCCGGAGAATAATTAATTCAACAGCCTGTTCTTCGTTTAATAATAAGGATTCCCTGGCTATTCCGTTAAGCGCGCTGGAAACCAACATATAAGCCCAAACCGGAATGATGGCATCGGCGCTGCAACCAATCAGCGCTATTTTATCCTTAAAGCGGGAGAGGTCGGCTGTTTTAAGCGATTGCCTGAAATCCTTTTCTTTTAATATTAAACCCATAAACAGGTACTCCTTCATATCGAAAATTTCAAATGCCTGTTTGGGATAATACATTTCCAGATCCAGGGTTATTATACCGCTTTCCGCAACTTTATTAATAATCATTTCTGCCATAACCTATTTAAACAAAAATGCCGGCACCTTGTTTGGCCGGCATTTTCAAATTTTAGATTTCGTTAGAAGAATTTACTCCGGTTGTCCTTTATTTCTGCCATATTCTTTAACCCTTCATACCAGTTTCCAACCTGCCCGCGCATCATATTCAATTTTGAGATGGCCTGTTTCTTCAAGACATCCGGGCTCAATGCGGGTTTAGAAAGGATGCTGTTTACCTTTAAAACATAAACGCCATTTGCTCCGCCAAATGCGGGGGATGGCTTCTGTTGGTAGGATTTATTAAATGAGGCACCAATTACTTTCGGTTCAACCCCGAGGCCGTTAATTACCTGGCTGGCCAGGGTAAGGGTAGAATCTGCTCCGGCCTCCTGAATGCTTTTCCCATACGCTGCGGCGGCGGCATCAAGGGTTGGGTTCTCCCCGATCTTCTTAATGATGAGGTCCGTCTTTTTTTCTTTCATAATAATAGCTTCTGCTCCCGGGCGGGCCGTAGCCGCATCTTGTAATCCTTCTTTATATATTTTATCAACAGTAGCTACAATAAAATTATCTCCTACCGTAAGCGGATCGCTTACCTCTCCTATCTTGGCCTTAAATGCCCAGCTCACTAAACTGCGGGCATCTTGTAAACCGGGTATATTAAAATCATTTTCTTTAATCAGGCTGGGGACCTCCGTGAGGTGGAGACCATTTTGAGCCAGAAACTTTTCGAGCCCGGCTTTATTTCCTGTACCGGCTGCCTTGGTAGCTTCCAGGCTGGCCGCATTGATGGTAACATCGCTGGGGATTATTTCCTTTCCTACAAAAGCAATTTTATACGCCGGGCTGGTACCTTTTTGCCCGGTTATATCAATTACATGGTATCCAAACGTAGTTTTTACCACTTTTTTCGCTCCAACCGGATTGTTGAAACAAAACTCATTAAACTCCGGAACCATCGCTCCATTGGCAAAATAACCAAGGTCGCCCCCTTTTATTTTGCTTCCCAGATCCGTAGAGAATTGTTGGGCAAGTGCAGTAAAATCTGAACCCGCCTGTATTGCTGTAAGCAGGCTGTCGGCCAGTTTTTTTGCAGCAGAATCAGAGCGGATTTCCTGCCCCGTCTGCCGGTCAACTGAAGGAATTAATATATGGCGGGCACGAACACTATCGGGTAACATTTTTACATCCACCACCTTGGCAATGGCATAACTTTTTGTGGCCGGATCTACATAAGGGCCAAATACTTTTCCTTTTCCCATTGCGATAATTGTGTCGATATGTGGATTATTGAATTGGTTTTTCGTTTGATACTGGTCGTTATATTCAATCGTGGACCCGTTCTTTAAAACAAAATTCGCCGGAACTGAATCTGTCTCAAACGGAACAACCAGGTCGGCCACCAATTGTTTAATCTTCGCACTGTCATCCGGGCTTGGGTTTTGACTGAATGAAGCATAAGAAATCATCCTGCCTGCATCCTGTTTAAATAAACCCGGGTGTTTTTTCACATAGGCATTTACATCATCGTCTGTTACCTTAACCGTACTATCGGATATTACATTGTAAGGAATATTTACATAGCTTATTTGTGAAAAGTTGTTTGCTTCGCTATTATCCTTTTCCTGCATCCAGGTGGGATAATAAACGCTGGAGCTAATTAAGGCGGAGTATTTACCAACCACCGAATTAAGACGAAGCGGGTCTACAATCTGGGCATTAATCATATCCCGTTGGTCTCCCTTCGATTTCTTAATATTATTAAGCGCTGTTTGTGCTTTGGTAATATCCAGTTTGCCGGTTGCAGGATCTACCATTCCCTGTTCCTGCATCAGCGGATTGGAGGGGTCGCTGCTGAGTAAGGCTTGCGAAAGTTCGGCAGAAGTAAAATTAATACCCAGTTTGCCGGCTTCCGATTCAAATATCTTTTCCGCTACAATCTGGTTCCATACCTGTTCACGAATCTGATCGGTCTGGGAACCGGTAGCCCGCTGGCCATTCCTGGCTTCCATTTCATCAAACCGTTTATTAAAATAATTGAGGTCAATGTTTTCACCATCCACTTTTCCAATCTTAGTAGACATTGAACCAAACAACCCTCCTGCGCCCTGCCTGGCATCCATAAGTATAAAGCCTATAAGGCTCAGGGCAATTACAATAATTACAATTACTGCTCCTTTCTCCCTGATGGTTTGTATAATTTGCATCTGCTATAAAGAAATTTTTGGACGGCAAAAATAGGGTAAAAATGAATATTAACAAATTGTGGAAAAACCCTAAAAATCAGAATGGATAAGCTATTTATAAAGAATTTTACCTTTTTGGATTAATTGGAATAAATTTTTAGCTCCTTGTATTTTCACATCCTGCCTTAATAAGTATAAAAACATGTGGAAAGGGCCGATTTTTAAATTTTTTATTGAGGATAAATAAGGAAAACTTCTCCTTGGAGTTTTCCCCATTTATTACATCCCGAAAGGCTGTTAACTCCCCCAATTACATATTCACATTCTTTCCTTTTCCATAAATGAAATTTCTTTTCCACCCGGTTTATTATCCACCTATGTTAATTAAAAAGATTAGGCTACCAGTAAGAGGAATTTAAATGCAGTATCAGCGAATAAATAGAATATAACTCAATCCTGTTGATAACAGGTGGAAAGCCTGTGAGTTAGTTGATTGTTTTAATTTTGCAAGTCGGATAAAATTTTTCTTTCCACCTATTCACCATCCTAATAGTAATAGGCTTTTTAAATAAATATATTATTAATGAATACTACAGCAGATATTAACAAAGAAAAATTAATTGCGGAAAAAGGTTTTTTAGATATTGAGGTAGATCCTACGCTGGATTTATTTGCTGAGATTGAAAAATTGAAAAAGGAGAAGAAGGCCTTATTAATTGCTCATTATTACCAGGAACCCGATATTCAGGATGTGGCAGATTTTATTGGGGATAGCCTGGGGTTATCCCAAAAAGCCGCCAGTACCGATGCGGATATGATTGTTTTCGCCGGCGTTCACTTTATGGCGGAAACCGCAAAGATTTTAAACCCCGGAAAAAAAGTTCTCCTTCCCGATTTGAATGCGGGTTGTTCCCTGGCTAATTCTGCTCCTCCAGAATTATTTAAGGCCTTTAAGGATAAACACCCCGATCATATTGTTATTACCTATATTAATTGCAGCGCCGAAATAAAGGCATTGAGCGATATTATTTGCACCTCCTCCAATGCTCAAAAAATCATTGAAAGTCTCCCGGCTGATCAACCTATCATTTTTGCGCCCGACAGGAACCTTGGGGCTTATTTAAGTAAAAAGACGGGTAGAAATATGGTGCTATGGAACGGATCCTGCCAGGTACATGAAATATTCAGCCTCGAGAAGATTACAAAGCTTAAAATTCGGTACCCTAAAGCAAAAGTGATTGCGCACCCGGAATGTGAAGAACCTGTTTTACGGATGGCTGATTTTATTGGAAGCACAGCGGGCTTATTAAAATTCACCAGGGAAAATCCGGCTGATACATTTATTGTGGTGACGGAAAATGGGATCCTGCATCAAATGCAGAAAGCCAGTCCGGAGAAGACATTTATTCCGGCTCCTCCCGAAAACTCCTGTGCCTGTAACGACTGTCCCTACATGAAATTAAATACCCTGGAGAAGCTCTATTTATGTATGAAATATGAATTACCGGAAATTCGAATGGATGAAAAATTGAGGTTGGCTGCTAAAAAACCGATTGATCGGATGTTGGAGATTAGTGCGAAGTACGGGTTATAGGTCTATTTTTTTATTTTGGATGCGGAAAATAACCTTTTCCTAATTAGAATCCTGATTTTAAACTCATTTTTACGTTACCTTCCATCTGCGTTAATTGTATTGTATTTATTACGACATATTCCCTTTTTAAAATCTGTTTTTTTTTACAGCATTTCCGCCTTTGGTGGCCCTCAGGGTCACTTAGGCATGATGTTGAAATCATTTGTGCATAAACGCCGGGATATTACGGAAGATGAGTTGATGGAATATAATTCGTTTTGTCAGTTATTGCCCGGGGCATCCTCCACTCAAATTGTTACCCTGATAGGATATAAACGAGGTGGTGTTCCTTTAGCCGTTCTCACTTTACTTATTTGGATTTTTCCCGCTTGCAGCATCATGGGAATCCTTTCTTTCTTTGTTGTTAGCCATGCTGTAGATCTGGCAAACGGGCCGTTGAAATTTATTGAATCACTCGCTATTGGTTTTCTTTTTTATGCGGCGGTCAGGATTTTTGGCATCTCCATCCGGAATTTAATCACGTTTATATTGATGGTGGTTTCGATGCTTGTTACCTACCTTTTATTTAAAACACCCTGGGTATTTCCGGTTATGATTTTACTGGGTGGCGCCATTACCAATATCAGCAGTAAACGGATTCCCGAGCGGGAAGTGATTAAACCCAAACATATTCGTTGGACTAATATCTGGTTATTTGTATTGATTTTTGCGGTGGCCGGAATATTAAGTGAAACGGCGCGGAAAAATAAATGGGATGACCGGCATGCCTTTAACCTTTTTGAAAATTTTTACCGGTTTGGAAGTTTTGTTTTTGGCGGAGGTGATGTGTTACTTCCTATGATGCTCGATCAGTATGTAGCCAGGCCTAATTCGGATAACAGCATAAAAAATCCGGGTGCTATCAAACTAACCAAAAACGACTTATTAACGGGTTACGGCATAGTGCGGGCTATTCCCGGGCCTACATTTTCGGTTGGCTCATTTGTGGGCGGGCTGGCTTTAAAGAAGGAAGGGAAATGGATGCAGGCATTGGGCTGCGTCATTGGCTCCGTTGCTTTATTCCTTCCGAGTGCTTTGCTGGTTTTATTTTTTTTTCCGGTGTGGACCAACTTAAAAAAATATGTAGTGGTTTACCGCGCCATGGAGGGTATTAATGCGGTGGTGGCCGGATTTATGTGGGCGGCGCTGTTGTATCTCTTTACGGATTTACACCCGTATTCCAACGGAGTTCTGGGTTGGATTAATATCAGCATAATTGGCCTGGTTTTTATCCTGCTCCGATTTACGCGATTACCCGCCCCCGTTATCGTTTTAACTGTCCTGCTCCTGGGTTTGATTTTCTGAATTGGAAAAATAATACAAATTTGTTTCAATAGCCACTCTTACCGTTTCGGGCACTAAATACCGGATGGATTTCCGCTCCCGTATTAACTTACGTATATGGGTAGACGAAATTTCTATTAAAGGCGATTGGGTTAAATGGATATTTGCCCCATAGGTATCCTTCACATCATATCCTTTACGGGGATATATAAGGATGCGATGATTTTGAATGATATAAGGGGCGTTTTTCCATTTGGGTAGGTTTTGAAAACTATCACTACCCAGTATTATAGAGAATTGATGAGATGGATACTTTTCTTTCAGATAGGCCAGGGTGTTTACTGTATAAGATGGTTTAGGGAGTTTAAATTCAATATTACTCGCTTTTAAGCGGGAATCTCCCTCTATCGCTTCCTGTAGAAGGAATAGGCGGTGATTTTCATTTAATAAGGATCCAATTTTCTTGAAAGGGTTTTGCGGAGATACCACAAACCACAACTCCTGCACTAATCCGGCCTGGATTATTTCAGAAGCCACAATAAGATGCCCATGATGTATAGGGTTAAATGATCCAAAGAAAAGGCCTACCTCCATATTTTAAAGATCGGAAACTAAAATATGTTGTGCTTCATTTAATCGTAGGCTAAGTCGGTAACCAGCAACAGAAATTGAAATTGGATCTTTAAGCGGAGCGATTTGTTCCACGGTGATTTTTTCCCCAGGCAAGCAGCCCATCTCCATTAATTTCAAAAAGATATCATCCGCAGCAAATGAATCAATAACCACCGTTTCACCAATCCCCACTTCCGATAATTTCTTTTTCATTCTTTGTTTTATTTTGTAAAACTATCCCAAAATAAAGTGTAAAAAATTCGGGAGTTAAAAATCATGGAAATTCAATTCTTTAATGCGCCCCCCCTGCTTCGGTCCCGAACCCGGCTCAAAGGGTTTATTACTAACATTTTTAAAGGACATAAGGTTAACAGAGACCGCCTTAATATTATTTTCTGTTCTGATAATGAACTACTTATGATCAATAAAGAATTCCTAAATCACGATTATTTTACCGATATTATCACTTTTGATTTTCCTCAGGAAACGAACCCATTCTCCGAAATTTATATAAGCATCGACCGGGTTAAAAATAATGCGAAGAATTTGGGGGTTAGTTCAACGGCTGAAATTCACCGGGTAATATTCCATGGAGTATTACATATTCTTGGGTTTTTGGATAACTCAACTATCGAAAAAAATAGAATGACAAGGGAAGAAGATAAACTCCTAAAGGCCTATTTTTAGTTCCACGTAAAACAGTTTCACAGAGAAACAGTATTTTCAATTGTTCCACGTAAAACAGTTTCTATATGAAACATAAAATTTCCACTGCAAAGAGAAAGTGGCAGGTGGCCCTCCGGAGATATGTTGTAGAGAAGCAGCCCTCCATGGAGTATGCTCCATACTTTGGGATAGACATTGAAGGATTTAGGAGGTGGATCCAGGCTCAGTTTCCAGGAGAAATTAGTTGGGAGGATTTTGGAAAGTTTTGGCAATTAGAGCACATCATTCCACTTCAATATTTTGATCTTTCGAGTGAGGACGACCTTCGCCTATGCTGGCATTTTACCAATATCCAGGTTGGCCCTACAGGAGATGGTGAACCCCGGGTTAATCCAATAAGTATTATTCAGGCAAAGGCTTATTTCACCAGTCTTTTAAAGTCGGGAGTAAATAGGGTTACTGATATGGTTAAATGGCTTGATGTTCATGAACAGAGGGCCAACTCATCTTTTAAGGAAAGGAGCTTTTCTCTGGAGCCCTTATCTCAACGGCTAAATGAAATAGAAAACCTGGATGCGCAAGACCTATTCCGTATAAATAAGGGGCTCGACCTGAATGAGTTACTAGCCGAAAAAAAAATATTCCAACGGTTTAACTAAAACCTGATTTCTTGCATTCTTACCTTTGCTCCCTATGTTTCCTACGTATGATTGTATTGTAGTTGGGGCGGGACATGCCGGCTGTGAAGCTGCTGCGGCTGCTGCTAATATGGGAAGTAAGGTTTTGCTCATCACCATGAACATGCAAACCATCGCTCAAATGAGTTGTAATCCGGCAATGGGAGGAATTGGAAAAGGCCAGATAGTTCGAGAGATTGATGCCCTTGGAGGGTATAGTGGAATCGTTTCGAACCGGAGCATGATCCAGTTTCGAATGCTGAACAAGTCAAAAGGCCCGGCCATGTGGAGCCCGCGCTCCCAAAATGACCGGATGTTGTTTGCCGCCACCTGGCGTGAAATGCTGGAAGCCACACCGAATGTTCATTTCTATCAGGATATGGTGAAGGAATTGATCGTGCGGGATGGACAGGTGCAGGGAGTGGTAACCGGGCTGGGCCACCGGATAATCAGTAAGGCGGTAGTTCTTACAAACGGCACCTTCCTGAATGGGGTTATTCATATTGGAGAAAAGAATTTTGGAGGAGGAAGGGTAGCAGAAAAGGCGGCCACAGGCATTACCGAACAACTTGTTTCATTAGGATTTGAGAGTAGCCGGCTAAAAACAGGAACACCGCCCAGAATAGACGGGAGAAGCCTGGATTATTCAAAAATGGAAGAACAAAAAGGAGATGAAGAAATTTCCGGATTTAGTTTTTTGGAAAAACCATCCCTTAAGGCAGCATCACAAAGGTCCTGTTGGATAACTTATACATCATCCGAGGTACACGATATTTTGAGATCCGGCTTTCAGTCCAGCCCAATGTACCAGGGCAGAATCCAGGGTACCGGACCAAGGTATTGCCCGAGTATTGAAGATAAAATAAACCGCTTTGCTGAAAGGGAAAAACACCAGCTATTTGTTGAACCAGAGGGTTGGCATACAGTGGAAATTTATGTGAACGGATTTTCCACCTCACTGGCAGAGGAAACTCAATTTGCCGCTCTTAAACAAGTGCCCGGATTTGAAAACTGTCGCATGTTTCGTCCGGGATATGCCATTGAGTACGATTACTTTCCTCCTACCCAACTGAAATATAACCTGGAGACAAAAAAAATAAAGAACCTGTTTTTTGCAGGACAGATTAATGGCACTACTGGTTATGAAGAAGCCGCCGGGCAAGGGTTAATGGCAGGAATAAATGCACATTTATGTATTTCAAATCAGGAGGTATTCGTGTTGGATAGGAGTGAGGCATATATTGGTGTTTTGATTGATGACCTGATTAATAAAGGGACCGAAGAACCTTACCGGATGTTTACCAGCCGGGCCGAGTTCCGTACCCTGCTGCGCCAGGATAATGCTGATATGCGCTTAACTGAACGCAGTTTTAGGCTCGGATTGGCATCTCAGGAACGAATGGAAAATTTCATTCAAAAAAAATCTGAAGTAGATCGGCTGATAGAAAAACTGAACCAAACCACCATCAGGCCCGATCAGGCCAATACCTATTTAGAACAGGTTGGATCTGCCGCGCTTTTGGGAAATCAAAAACTGGCACAATTGATTTTGCGGCCATCCGTGTTGTGTAAAGGAATGCAGCAGCACATACCTATAGTGGAAGAATTACTCCGTGGCTTTGATAAGGAGGTAATTGAGCAGGCTGAAATTCAATTGAAATACGATATTTATATTCGAAAGGAAAAAGAACTGGCAGAAAAGATGAGTCAGTTAGAAAATTTAGTCATACCCGATAATTTCAATTATGAAAAACTGGTATCCTTAAGTGCGGAGGCAAAGCAGAAATTTAGGCGAATTCAACCCCGCACGCTTGGCCAGGCATCTCGCATCTCGGGTGTAAACCCCAGCGATGTACAAATTTTAATGGTTTTCATGGGAAGGTAATATTATGGATAAAATTAATATATTTAAAAAAATAGATACGATGCTGAAGGAAATGGACCTTCGTATCGAAACGGTGGATGACAGGCGTCCCTGGGGAGGATTTTATGTTATTTCAGAAAAGCATGCGTCGAAATTTATTTCTGCATTTTTTCCTGAGGAAGATGCCGGGAGGCTGCTTTCTGGCGGAAAATTAAGTCCCAAAGTACTTTTAGTGGAACCCGGGAAAAAACTGAGCTGGCAATACCACCACCGGCGTTCTGAAATTTGGAAACTAATTGAAGGGAAGGCCTCCGTTGCAAAAAGCCATAATGATGAGGAAGGCAAAAGTAAACAACTTGCGGTTGGTGAAATAATTCGACTCCAGCAAGGGGAACGCCATAGATTAATTGGCGAGGATGTATGGGGTATTGTTGCTGAGATTTGGATGCACACCGACCCGGAAAACCCGAGTGATGAACAGGATATTATCCGTTTGCAGGATGATTTCGGCAGGTAGTCATCATCGACCCAGTAAATGACGATAACCACCCGCCTAATCACCCGCTAACCACACTTTAGTCGATCACAGGTTTCGACCCAAGTAACAATAGCTCATTCACCTGTACTTCGGTAACATATTTCTTATTTCCATCTTTATCGGTGTAATTCCGATGAATCAATTTTCCTTCAATCGCCACTTCAGTACCCTTGTTCAGGTGCTTTTCTACGATTTCGGCTACCTTATCCCAGGCAACCACGTTATGCCATTGGGTTTCCTGCACTTTTTCTCCGGTAGATGAGCGGTAAACCTCATTGGTGGCCATCGAAAACTTGGCAAGCTTTTTTCCGGAGTCGGTAGTTCTGATTTCCGGGGTCTGCCCCAGGTTTCCAATTAATTGAACTTTGTTTCTGAGCGCATTCATAAAATTGTTGTGTTTTGTTTCAAGAAAAGATATAACAAGCACAAATATGCAAACAGGGAAAAGGTTTATCCGTATTTTAAACGTGTATATATGTTTAAAATGACTAAAAAAAAATTAGACCAACAACGGGAAAACATCAACTTTTGGGAGGAATATTCACGTTCGTAAATTTTGTAAAACCCATATCTATAACTGAGCTTTGGCTCATGAAGGAGGAAAAATCGATATCTGCCTGCAGGCAATGTGGAATGAATCTTCAGGGGAGAATTGATAAAAAATTCTGTAACGATTCCTGCCGGACACTATATCACAATCAACGGCAAACCCCACCCATGCATGTCCGGGAAATTAACCAGGCCCTGATGCGAAACCGCCAGATCATACTGGAGTTGCTTGGAGAAAATAGAACCACGTTGTGTAGTAAGAAGCAGCTATACAATTCGGGATTTAGTGCCCAGTTTTTTACCGGTTCACGAGAATCCATTTCTAAATCGATAATTCGATATTGTTATGAAACGGGATTTATGAGGGTAGGAAGCGAATCTTATTTGTTATTTATAGAGGATATGGGCTGATCATACTGCAATTTTTGTCCCCGCACCACTCCCCGGCATTGATCGGATTGGCAATTACATTTAAATGGAGCGGCGGTTTCGTCTAAAAGCAAGGCATAATCCAGGGTCAGCTCCTCCCCTGTCTTAATGTTTCTTGAGGCCAGTACATTTAAACCGGAATAATGTGTATTCGCAGTACAGGAGTGGTTTTGCGGTGCCCAGTCCTGGGGATTATCCGACCATAAGAGGTAACTATCCCCTCCTACCGGGTAGGCATATTTGCGGAAGTCTTCTAATTGGTCTTCGTTCCAGTTATCTTTCACATAATTTAAAGTAACTAACCGTTGCGGTAATTCTTCTCCTTTAAAAATAAGCTCCCCCGCATTAATATCTCTTAAGGCATAAATTCCATAACCCGAAATAGAATCTCCCCGCATTTCATATCGTTTGCGCGTACGCGCATACCGGGCCATTCCTTCCCGGATAATTATCTCCAAAAACCCTGCCTGTCCGATCCCATCTGCCTTTACAATATAATCGGCCGATCCTTCATACCCGTCTTTATAAAAAACCGAACAGGTAAAATTTATTTCCAGAAAGAACAGTTCCCCATTCTCATTCATTCTGAAATCCAGGCGCGCATAACCTTTACCGTTAAATCCGCTAAAGATCTTCTCTGCAGCTGATCGGAGCCTGGCGGCAATGGATTCATCTGTAACGGGGATATTTGCATCAGGATGGAGTTCTGATGTTTTTAACTGGTAAGTTTTAAAGGAATATCCTTTTGGAAAAAGATATTCAACCGGCAAAAAAGAAATTGTCTTTGACGGGTCGTCCGGATTGGCAGTTACGAGCACGGTAAACTCCCTGCCAGCCACATATTCTTCCACTAATAATTCGGGGTATTCGGGAAGTAACCGGTTTACCTGGGCTTCCAACTCTTCTACGTTATGTATAAGGGAGCGGTCGTCCACACCCAGGCTATCTCCGGCTTTGGCGGGTTTAATAAAAAGTGGAAAGGTCAGATTCGAAATTTCCCTGGCAAGGAGAGAGCCGCATTTAATGAGTGTGTATTTAGGAGAGCAAATCCCCCGGGTATAGGCTACATATTTCATGGTAACCTTTTCGGGGTCGTATAAAAGTGTGGTGGGGCCGGTAAAGGGTAAATCAAGCAACTCCAGAAAAAAGGGGACATCAATTGATGGAACTTCCCAATCTAAATATCCCTCGCAAAGATTTACAAAAATGTTGAAGTTCTTTTTCTTTAATTCGTTCAACTGTTTGTAAACCGTGAGTTTATTTAAAAAGACATGGGTAAATTGGCAGTTCGGTAGTAGTGCCGAAAGGTCCCTGGGAGGATCATAATGCTGGTAATCAATTTCGGATGTTGAATAATCCGGCAATAACACACAAATTTTTAGCCCGTTCATAGGTAATTATGCTCTTGCTTTACGGGTACGGGTAACATTTATAACAGAAAAAATCTTCTTTTTTCTGGATTTTCCGTCTGCTATGATTTCACTCACCAGTTGGGAAAAGTGAATGCCGGAAAACCGGAGAATAGCTCCAATTGAAGTAAAGTTTTCGTCTTCACTAATACCGCACTGGGCATTTACTTCAAGAACATATAATTCACCGGTGGCGTCATCCTGCCGGATATCAACTCTCGTATATCCCATTCCGTTAGTAGAACAATAAGCCGCCCAGCTTAGTCCTTTAAGGGCATCTTGCAAACTCTCCGGCGCTTTCCTGTATTCATAGAAATTGCCTTCATCGGGCATTGGCGACTCATTATCATAAGTTTCCCAAAGCCTGTCAAAAGAAAGGAACCGTTGGTCGGGAGGGAGGGAGGGATGAAAAACACGTTCTACCGGAGAATAAATATGAGCCTTACCAGGATTATTGGAAGAGCCACTGATAAAAACGGTAAACTCCCGCCCCTGAACGAAACTTTCCGCAATTATACCATCTCCCATCAGATTCCATCCCCTGTAACCCGCATGGATATCCGCTATTACCATCTTAAGTTCTTCAAAATCATAAACTACATTTCGGATACCGACGCCCATACTTCCTCCTGATACAGCCGGTTTTAGAATGAGGGGGCTGCCCAACCGGTTAAAAATATGTGCATCCGGCTCTTTAACTATTTCCCATTTGGGCGTTGGAACACCCGCCGAATCAAACGCTGCTTTCATCGGAATCTTGGAAGTTGTAGCTGCATAAAAAGTTTCATCGGCTCCCGTGTAGGTTATTCCCGATTTTTCCAGTTTTTGTATAACTGAAATTCCGGGAGCTCCATTTACTCCATCTCCATCACACAGATTTAGGATGATAGGAATAACCCCCGTTGAAATAGAATCAGTCCGTATTTTTTCAATTTCCCGGTCTACATTATCAAGACGAATTTTTACCCACTCCCAGTCCTTTTTTAATTGAAAGAACAGGTTTTCATACTCGGCTATACTTTGCGTGTAATCGCAGTAGTAATCGAGATTTTCATCTCCTGTTTGGGTATAGGGTGCAAAAACCCAAATCTTTTCAGGGGGTTGGCGTTTATTTTTCGAAGGCATGGGTTAGGGGTTATTCTTGACCAACGCCTACGGATTTTAATTGACTTTTAATAAAGTCCGTAAGCCGGTAACGGGTTAATGTTTCTATGGGTAAATACTGCGCACCTCTTATAAGACCCAGGCAGGATCCGGTTCTGCAATTACATAAGAAGGATCGATCCATATCCCATTCGGTGGAAGGGTAAAAGAAACACAGTTCTTCGCCGGGGAGTATTTCTTTTAAAGCAATTAACTGCATAGCCGTGGTATCGAAAAATACATTGGGCTCGCAACTGTGGTTAATGTATTGAAGTACTTCCGGGAAGAGAAGGATATGTTTTCGGAGCTCCACCTGCAGGGTTAGGTAATTGGGGCTTTCCAGGATTGCCCTCGACCCAAAACCACAAAGAATGCTATCCTTCGGAATCCGGATATCCGAAATCAGGCTCTTTTCTCCGTTAGGGTGAATAAAAATAGTGGCAAATCCAGGCAGGGAGCCATTTTCCGGTTCAGGAACAGCAAGAGATGTTATCATGAATTAATGGGATAATTTTTCGCAACAGAAAATTAATTGTAATGTAAACAGAGTTATTACAAAGTTTTCAACAGAGCACTTATTTTTCTGAATTAACCCCCTCCTGCATTCCCAGGAATTTAATTGTGTGGGTTTAATAATAGGATATATCCGGCCCCTTGATGTTTTCATTCAACCGGATGCAACGCCGGGCGGGCCGTTTAAGGCTGGGGCATGCCTATGGGTTCTAATAAAAGGAACCTTAACATTAAATTCTATATACTAAAATCAACCTCTTTTACGTTTTCTGTCATATCGCTGAAAACTATGAATATGGCAAGGTATTTAAACCAGCAGGAAGTGATCCTCATAACCGGAAGCCGGTTTGCGAACCGCCAGCACCTGGAAAAGGACGCTGAGCAATCCCGGGGAAACCAGGACGAAAAATTCAGGGAGGCCTGCTGGAACGGGATGTTAAAGGAAATGTTGCCGGAAATATTTTTAATGGCAGATGAGCCATCTAAATTATTCCTTTGGCAAATGCGCGAAGCCCAACACGTGCTAGCCTTACAAATGGCAGAATTCCCGATTGAAGTGGATAAAGTGAATTCGATTGACCCTTATTGCTTTATCGATAAAATAGAAATGAGTTAGTTAATGTTTCGTTGATTGATAGATAAAAGAAATGGGCCAGTTAAAAACCGGCCCATCTTTATTTAATCCTTTTATATTATTTCATTTTGTTTGCTTTTCCTTTAAGGTCTCCCAAAACAATAGAAACAAACCACCTGTTTAAGCCATCTTTAGGCGCCCCGTTGAGGGTTTGGTTATCAGAACTTTTCCATGCCCTGTCTTTAAAACTTCCGGTATAACCGGCTTTTAACATGGCCAGGGAGTTACCCGAACTGTTGCGAATACCCACTCCGATACCACCACGCCAACCAAACCAGCCATTATTAAACGAAACGGGACGGATGGCATTTTGAATAGCTGGAGAACCGGCTACATCATCAAAATCAACCCCCGAATTATCCTTAAAAAACTTTGCCCAGTAGGATTCCCCACCGATTCCCAAATAGGGGTAAAGGACTATTTTTTTGGAAGGAATCACATCGTAACCAAAATCAACGGCAGCGCCAAGAAATCGGGTAGTGCTGCTCTTTTTATCCCGGTGCCCACTCATACTACTACCTCCGGTTACTTCAAACCCGGAAATAAAATTTTTATACTGATTCAGGGTACCCAGGCTCAGGGTAAAAGCGTGATCCCTTAGTTCCTTGTATTGCGAAAACCCTTTCAGGCGATCGTTTAGTCCGTCAAAATTTTGGAAACTTACTCCGATTCCACGGGTAAACATCATCCAGTCATCTCCTTGTTTTTTGGGAGGGTCTTGTTGACTTACAATGGCTGTTGAGGTAGGAAGAAATGTATTATCCTGACCATAAGCATAGGTTGCTCCAAATGCCAGGAGCGAGAAAATCAATTTTTTCATATTCAAATTATTATTTGTACTTAAACTGACAACCCACAGGAAGAAATTGTTTCCAATACATTGTTAAATGATTATAACGGGAGGTTCAATTGATTCTTTCGAAAATTATATGGGATTGGCCTGGGGCCGCGCAAGCCCCATTACCCTTCCCCACCTTCACTATTAAGGATGGCAATCAACAGGAAGTCCGGGAAAAGAAGGAAGAAACGGGCTGATAAAAGGAATCCCCAGGTTTAACCCCCGCAGCAACAAGGCAACCCCCATCAGGCCAATCATAACTGGGATGGCTGGACGAAGATAGGAGTATATAGCAGCCCGGAAACGAAAAAAGCCCATGCCGCTTGCCAGCATTACGGGAGTAGTTCCCAATCCAAACATAGCCATAAACATCATGGATTGCCAGGGAGAGGAAAAACTGATTCCATATAGGAGGGCGAGGTAAACCAATCCGCAGGGGAGTAATCCGTTTAGAGCGCCTATTGCTAAAACTACCGGGGGCTTGTTACCATATTTTAGTATAGAGGCAATTTGGGACTGAATACCCAAAAAGGCGAACCGGAGAAAGAAGGGGGTTGGAATATTTTTTCTATAATAATAACCAAGGGCCCCCAAAGCGAGTGCGGCGCCGATAAGTATAGAAAAACCGCGCGAAAAACCGGAAAAGGAGAAAACAGTTCCAATGTAGCCTATGGTCAATCCGAGAATGGAATAAGTAACGATTCTTCCCAATTGGTACAAGGCTAATTTATAAAATCGGCTCGCCCGGGTATTCTTGTGCAAAGGTAGCGCTAAACAAAGCGGACCACACATTCCCGCACAGTGGGCGCTGCCGGCAGCGCCAATAAGAAATCCGGATAGTATGGATAAAGCCACCATCAGTAAATGGTTAATGGTTGCTCTGTATAAAACGTCTCAAAATTGTCCTTCCAATTCAGCTTCACCGTATACTTGCCCTGGGTTAGTTTATCCTTCTGTATCGATTGTTTATTTACAGACCCCAGGCTTAGGGGGAACCGGCGGTCGTTTTTACCATTGTATGCACAATAGAACAAAATGTTCCCGGTAACTTTTCCGGAATTAGGGGTTGTGGGTAAAGTAATAATCACCTCCTGCTCGTTTTGGGAAAACACCACAGGCTGATTGAGGGCCGCCGTTCTTTTAGAAGCATCAATTAGGTCCTGGTACTTTAATTCGGATTGGTAATAATTTTTTTCTACCAGTTCAAATTCGGTGGTCATGGTGCGATAAACGAGAAAGAACATTCCTGCACCAAATACCAGGAAACTGAAGAGTAATTTATATCCCCAATTCATTTCAATTATTTTTTAGTTTTCTTAAAAGGCCCCATAAAATTTGTACTCAGTCTGGTAATCATTTTGTCCTCGTCAAAGACCCCGATTTCAAGTTTGGTTTTCCGGTCCTTAATGTATTTATTCGGCAACACCACAAAGAAGGAAGCCTTTCCCTGGTCTTCTTTATTAACCAGGATTTTTCCCTGTCCTACCGTTTCTACTTGCCCGGGTATATTTAATAATTTAAGGGATAAGTGCATTTCCTTAATGGTTTTGTTTACTACTTTAATGCTGTATAAGTTTGAAAGACTGTCGGCGCCCCGTTCCTGATAAAGTTGGCCGGGAGCACGCTCAATAGTTCCATCTATCTCTTTTCGGGAAATGAGCAGGGTTGCTAAAATTCCGGTTAAAACGAATAATAAGACAGTATAAAATTTCATCCGGCCGGTGTACTTCATTTTCTTTCCTTCCGAAATACCGTTTTCGGAAGCATACCGGATGAGGCCTGTGGGTCGGTTAACAGCTACCATCATTTCGTCGCAGGCATCGATACAGGCGGTACAACCCACACATTCCATTTGAGTACCATTTCGAATATCTATTCCGGTTGGGCAAACCTTAATGCAAAGTTTACAATCAATACAATCGCCGGTATTATTATCGGGTTCCGGATTTTTTTTCACCTTTCCTCTTGGCTCCCCTCTTTTATAATCGTAGGCCACAATCAGGGAATTACGATCGAGCAGAACCCCCTGTAATCTTCCATAAGGGCAAACTACCGTACAGGCCTGTTCGCGAAACCAGGCATATACGGCATAGAAGACGCCCGAAAAAATAAGGATGGCGGCAAATCCTCCGGCATGCTGGCCAACCGGCTCGGTAATTATTTGTTTCAATTCATCCACGCCTATGATATAGGACAGGAAAAAATTGGCAATAAGAAAACTAAGCAGAAAGAAGACAGTATGTTTTAATAATTTCTTTCCAATCTTTTCATTGGTTAGCGGGCCTTTATCCAGGCGCCGTTGGGCTGCGGCATCACCTTCTATCCAGTATTCAATTTTTCGAAACAGCATTTCCATGAATATGGTCTGCGGGCAAACCCAGCCACAAAACAGGCGGCCAAATGCGGCAGTAAAGAGGATAATAAAAATGATAAACAGGACCATGGCAAGGCCGAAAATGAAAAAATCCTGTGGCCAGAAAACTTTTCCAAAAAGAATAAACCGGGCATCGGGAATATTAAATAGAAACAGGGGCCGGCCATGATATTTTATAAAGGGCAGGAGGATAAAAATTGCAAAGAACCCCAGGCTCACCCAGGTTCTTGCGTTGTAGAATTTTCCGGAAGGTTTCTGTGCAAAAATCCATTTCCTTTTTCCTTTGGCATCTACCGTTGGAATCCGGTCGCGAAACGACTCCCCTGAATTTCCCCCAATTATTTCCTGATCCTTCATTTATTTGGTTTTCGTAGCAGAATCGGCTGCCTGATTTTGGGAGGCTCCTATTACTTCTACCCCTTCCGGAGCTTTGGGAGTTTTGGGCTTGGTACCGTGTAAAGACGCTACAAAACTTGCTACCTGGGCAATTTCTTTATTGGAATAGCTGGTTTGCCATGGGGGCATTGCATTAATGCCGTATTTGATCGTTTTAAAAACCGATTTAATATCTCCGCCATGCAGCCAGAAATTATCGGTGAGGTTTGGCCCCACCATCCCACCTCCATCTGCCATGTGGCACGCAGCACAGGATTTTTCAAAAATGACTTTCCCTGCATCTATATCCGTTTTTCCGGTAAGGAGGGTCACTGTATTTTCATCAATTGCCTCACCCTTAGATGCGAGATAGGCTTTAGTTTTTTCTTCAGCGTTTGATACAGAGAGCTCATATTCTTCTTTTGCTAGTGGGGCGGAGTGCGATACATGAAAACGCCACAGATAAATAACCGCAAAAAGGATTGAAATATAAAATCCATAAAGCCACCAGGGCGGGAGGCGGTTGTTTAATTCCCTGATTCCATCATATTCGTGGCCGGTATCCAGGTTTTCTTCCTGTGCCATGGGTTTAAGGGAATTAAATTTTTCCCACCAGTTAAGTGTTAGCCTGCGCGCCTCCTTCTTTTCTTCAATAGGAACAATATCTGTAACCGGGTTCGCCTTTTTTAGCAAATTCCAGATATTCCACATTAAGACTAAGATTACCACTACTTCAATAAACAGGGTAAATACCAATAAATAAAAAGCAGTGGGTGTTAATCCAATAATTGATGTTGCTTTTTGAGCCACAATAGCTGTTTCCGCAGAAGGCCCGGTCTGGGCGTTTGCAAGGAGTGAAGAACTCAGTAATGTAATCAAGAGTAAGGGGGTCTTGGGGATGGACGATACCTGACATTGATCGTTTTTATCCTTCCCGGAATTTAGTGCGGAAACATTTATTAGCACATAACCCAGAATACCGATGCACAGGAGAAATATTACAGCAATCCCGATTAATAGCATAAGAGCTGGGTTAAGACCAGGGGAGGCCTGAGTTTGTGGCACCTGGGCGGCATCCTGAGCCATAGTGCAAAATGAATTAAGCAATGCTAAGGACAGAAATAAAAGGGCAATTGATTTTTTGTTGAGCATAAAGCGTCGCATTTTTCAGATGTTAATTATCAATGGGAATTCGGCTTATTTTATCCAACCTGCTTTTTTTCATCTTAAATACCCAGATGCTGACTCCAATAAAGAAAGCAACAAAGACAAGCAGGGAGAACACACCCATTATATCTACTCCGCTCACATTTTTTATATAGTGAATAAATTTCATGATGGTAATTTTTATTGTTGTGCCGTTACTGCCGGTCCTTTAATGTCTTTTCCCAACCGTTGGAGATAGGCGATGAGCGCAATAATTTCCATATCCGGATCGGTTTCAATTTTATCTTTCTTTAAGTTTCCTTCAATTGTTTTTGCCTGCTCCATCAGGTCGGCATTTGCCCTGTTGGCATAATCCTTTTCATAAGGAACACCCAGCGTAATCATGGCTTTAATCTTAGCTGGGGTAGATGCAGTATCCAGTTTATTATCAAGCAGCCAGGGGTATTGGGGCATGATAGATCCGGGCGACATAGACCGGGGGTCGTACATGTGATTATAGTGCCAGCTATCTGGATATTTACCGCCTTCCCGGGCCAGGTCTGGCCCGGTGCGCTTACTCCCCCATTGGAAAGGGTGATCGTAAACAAACTCTCCCGCCTTGGAGTATTCGCCATACCGTGCCACCTCATCTCTGAAAGGCCGGATCATTTGCGAGTGACAAACGTAACAGCCCTCCCGTACATAAATATCCCTGCCCTGCAACTCAAGCGGTGTGTAAGGCTTCACGCTGCTAATTGTAGGTACATTCGATTTTACGAGGAAGGTTGGCATAAACTCCACCAATCCGCCGATAGCCACCACAATCAGGCTAAGCACCAACAGGGTTACAGGCTTTCGTTCAATAACCCGATGCCAATATTCTTTTTGGGGAGAAACCGCCTTTACCAGTGGTGCGGCCTCTGCGGCTTCGTTGGCAATAAATGAACCCTGGGCCATTGTTTTTGCCAGATTATAAACCATCATTAACGCGCCAGTAAGATATAGAGCACCTCCAATTGAGCGTGAGATATACATTGGAATAAGGTTGTTTACCGTTTCCATAAATTGGAACCGGAGCTGGCCTTCGGGAGTAAAGGATTTCCACATGAGGCTCTGCTCAAATCCAGCCCAATAAAGTGGAACAGCATACAGTACGATTCCGATAGTGCCTATCCAGAAGTGATTTGTAGCCAGCTTTTTGGAATATAATGTCGTGTTCCACATTTTAGGAACGAGATAGTATAAAATAGCGAATGCCATAAATCCGTTCCAACCCAATCCACCTACATGCACATGGGCAACAATCCAATCGGTATAATGCGCAATGGCACTAACGTTTTTCAGACTTAGCAACGGCCCTTCCAGTGTAGCCATACCATAACAGGTGATGGCCACAACCATAAATTTTAAAACGGGATCTTCTCTCACCTTATCCCATGCGCCACGCAGGGTAAACAGGCCATTCAGCATACCACCCCAACTGGGTGCTATTAGCATGATAGAAAAGACGGTACCCAATGACTGAGCCCAATCGGGTAAGGCGGTGTAAAGCAGGTGATGAGGCCCTGCCCAGATGTAAATAAAAATAAGTGCCCAGAAATGGATAATGGACAGACGGTAGGAATATATAGGCCGGTTGGCTGCTTTAGGTAGAAAATAATACATTAACCCAAGAACCGGCGTCGTAAGGAAAAATGCAACAGCATTATGCCCATACCACCATTGAACCAAAGCATCCTGTACCCCGGCATACCAGCTATAGCTCTTCATGAACGACACCGGGATTTCGATGGAGTTTACAATGTGAAGCATGGCTACGGTAACCCAGGTAGCGAGGTAAAACCAGATGGCAACATACAGGTGTTTTTCGCGTCGCTTAATAATCGTACCCAACATGTTGATACCAAATACTACCCAAACCAGGGTAATGGCCACATCTATCGGCCATTCCAGTTCCGCATATTCTTTACCGGTAGTTTTACCCCAAAGCAAAGTAATAGCCGCCGCTGCTATAATAATTTGCCAGCCCCAGAAATGGAACCAGCTCAATTTATCGCTATACATCCTGGCTTTGCACAATCGTTGGAGGGAATAATAGATCCCGGCAAAAGAAGCATTTCCCACAAAAGCAAAAATGATGGCGTTGGTATGCAGGGGGCGGAGCCGGCCAAATGTAGTAGCGGGAAGGTTTAAACTACTGGCTGGCAGGTATAGCTGGATTGCCGCCCAAAGGCCGGCGAGCATACCAACAACACCAAAAACAACCGTTGCCATACCAAAGGCTTTCACAATTTTGTTGTCGTAATAAAATTTCTCAACAGTCATAAATCCGTATTATTTGATTTTTGGGGTTTGGCGTTTGAGGATGCCGGAGGGTGGTCTTCGAACAAAATCCGGGAAGCGGGAGAAACCGGGTCTTCGAATTGGCCCGATTTTACACTCCACAGAAAAGCGAGGAGAAATATTCCAGCCACGGAAATACTCGAAATAATTAAAACAATAATTACACTCATGGAATAGTAATTATGTAAAAATATTTTTACCTGTTTTGCGGAGAGGTAAGGGTTATCAAGGGGCTAATTGATTTATGTCAGCGAATTGTCAGGAGAACTATCAGCGGAGACGCTTCCCATACCAGGAGGAGGTAAAAAAGGTAATTAATACGATACTAATAGTGCTAATGGGCATTAAGATAGCAGCAATTAACGGGGACAGGATTCCCTGGATGGCAAAATACATTCCAACTGTATTATACAACAGGGAAATTCCAAAACTCAGCAAAACCACCTGGCGGCTTTTTTCTGCAAACGAAATAATGCGATGTAAACCCGAAAGAGCAGAAGCTTCCATAATAACATCGCTGGAAGGGGTGAAATTGTTTATGGATTCACATATTGCAATTCCGGTATTTGCTCTTTTTAAAGCCCCTGCATCGTTCAGCCCATCTCCGATCATCATCACTTCGGCACCCTGCAAACGAAGGGATTCAATGTATTGCAGCTTGTCCTCCGGACTTTGATTGAATAAGAGTGTTGTTTGGCGGCCCAGTTTTTTGCGTAGATAATTTTTCTCAGCATCATTATCACCGGATAAGAGTGAAATATTGAACTTCTTTCCTAATGCTGCCATGGTATCTAAAATATGCGCACGATAGGAGTTATTAAAATGAAAATACCCAAGGGATTGCCCATTCACAACAATAAACACATTTGTACCTTCGGAGGCACTTCCTCTGTATTCCGTAAAGGAAAGAGATCCAATATTCCATATCTCCTGTTCAAATCTCCCGCTAATTCCCAATCCTGTTTGTTCGGTAAAATTCTGAGGAATTAAACTTGAACAAGGTTTATGCAGCTCATAAATGGCGCGGCTCAGCGGATGTGACGATTGGGAAACCAGGGATGCAATTTTACTTTTTTGTAGTTCGGATAGAGGCAGCCCATGCCAGGAGATTTCGAACCTGGAACTGTCTGTAATGGTTCCGGTTTTATCAAAAACAAGATGGGTGGTTTTTCGAATCGAATCAATAACCGAGGCATTTCGGAGGTAAATATTATGCTGGCTGAAAATGCGAAGGAAATGACCAGAGGTAAAACTATTTGCAAGGAGTAAAGCACAGGGGCAGGCGATTATAAAGATGGCCGTTACGGCTGGCCATATCCTGGCGGGGTTGTGATAGTACCAGTAAATTGCAGTCAGGGTAGCAATGCCCAATAAAATAACACTAAAGAACCGGGCCAGAAAGTTTACAAAGAAGGGGCTTCCCGAATGTTCTTTTTCTTCCTTGTCTTTATTCCACAACCGGGTAAGATACCCTTGCGACACCTCTTTTATAACCAGGAGCTCGATGGCACCAGAACTTTGTTTACCACCGGCATACAACAACTCTCCTATTTCTTTACGTACCGGTAACGACTCACCCGATACAAAGCTGTAATCTATGAAGGCAGAACCGCGGGTGAGAATACCATCCACCGGAATTATCTCATCGTGGTGAATAAGGATTGTATCTCCGGGTTTTATTTCCGGCAATGCGGTGGGGAATTCTTTATTGTCCTTTATTACAGTAACCGCAATGGGAAAGTAAGATTTATAATCTCTGTTGAAGGTCAGCCTGCGGTAGGTTGTTTCTTGCAATACCCTGCCGGCAAGCATAAAAAATACAATTCCGGCAAGAGAGTCGAAGAAGCCACCTTCATTCGCATAAACCACTTCATACAGGCTCCTGATAAAGGTGGCTAATATGGCAATAGCAATGGGAAAATCGATATTCAGATACTTATGTTTGATCCCACTCCATGCCGAACGGTAGAATGGAAGAGCAGCATATAATACTACCGGAAGTGAAAGGAATAGGCTCAACCACCTGAAAGCCGATTGTAAGTATTGATCCTTAACATCAATTCCAAGGTATTCGGGGAAACTGAGCAACATGATATTTCCAAAACAAAATCCAGCTACCCCCAATTGAAAGATCAGGCTTTTATCTTTTTTGGGCTTTTTGGCAGATAGATCGTTCAGGCTGATATAAGGCTCGTACCCGATGCTGGCCAGGGTTTCTACCACTTTCCGCACGGTGGTTTGAGAAGGATTGAAAATAATTGCTGCTTCCTTTTCTATAAAATGAACCGTACTCGAAATTACTCCCGGATCAATCTTTCTCAGATTTTCCAGCAAATACAGACAGGAACTACAGTGAATCTGAGGTAAATAGAAATTGAGATGAACCTGGTTTTTATCCTGATAGCGGATAAGCTGTAGCGTAATTTTTTCCTCATCGAGGTAAGCAAATTTATCCGGTCGGTTAGTTAGTTTCCGGCTAACACCCGGGTTCTGGTTTAAAGAATAATAATCGCACAGTTCGGCTTTATTTAATATTTGAAAAACCATACGACATCCCGTACAACAAAAATCTTTGCCTCCCGATTGACAGGAGGAGGAGTGGCATGGCTCACCGCAATGATAACATATTATCTGGGCCTGGATATGTGTTTGGGTTAAGCTCAACAGAACACAAAACTAATTTCAGGCTTATGTCCTTTAACTGAGAAGGATTCCAATAAATCCTGACTTTTATCAAAGGGATTGTCAGAAGCTGGATTCCTGGCATTTCATAAAAAAACCGGGTAAATTTTTTTACCCGGAATTCGTCATTTTGTTGGAGAACGAAAGGAATGAAATTGATAAAGCAGTAAGGCGTGCGCCAATAGTTATTTCTGATTTTCTTTATCCTTCTTTCCCCTCGGGGGCCTTTGGATTAGCGGGCTTAGTTCCTTTTAATGATTCCACAAAACTTGCCACCTGTTCTATTTCTTTACCCGAATAGGTTGCTTTCCAGGGTGGCATGGCGTTTATCCCATCGTGAATGGTTTTGAAAACCGATTTAATATCGCCGCCATGCAGCCAATAATTATCGGTAAGGTTAGGGCCAATAATCCCGCCCCCATCATTGCCATGGCAAACTGCACAGGATTTAACGAATATTTCCTTCCCGGCAGAAATATCCGAATTATCGGTGAGGAGCTTCACATTACTTTCATTTACGTCTTCCGCCGCCACTTTTGCGGTTGGGGCTACCGGCTCAGGTTCGGGGCCACTGTATTTCCAAATGTAAATCCCATTCAAGACTAAGAATGCAACAATAGCGGTGGCCCACCAGTTGAATTTTGATTTATGAGTTTTTCCCTTTGCCTCTGCAGATCTTTTAATAAGGTTTGAGATATTCCACAGTAAAACCAACACCACAACCGTTTCGATGAAGATCGTCAAAACCAATAAAAAGAAAGCAGTAGGCGTCATTCCGGCTATGCTCGATGCAGTGGGAGCCGCAGCCGCACCTGCAGCGGGTTCCTGGGCGTTGGCAATACCGGTTATACCCAAGAGAAGGGCAGAGACAATCATTGTTTTTCCGGCAGAACTTATTTCATCCAGTGGTTTTTTTAGATAAATTCCTGATGCTGAAACTAAAACGAACCCCAGGATGCCAATCAATAGGGCAAAAATTACTGCCACCGTTACCAGTAAAAAGAAAGCCGGGTTAAGATGTGGCGCGCCCGTTTCTGCTGCTGCCGCAGTATCTGTTTGGGCAAAAACTTGAAGGGAACTGAAGAAACACCCCATCAGGAAAAGTCGCGCAAAAATTTTTCTGTTAGCCATAATGAGAACATTTAAAGAATTGATTTTCAAGAGTAGTCTTGCTATTGTTTTTGAACTGAAAGGGCCTTACAGCAAAGTATACATTTCGGCAAGTGAAGGTCATCTATGTTTTCAATCAGGAAAAACAACATGCGAATTTATAATAAAATGAACGGTAATATGGGTTTTCGCATCATTTATGCCGGTTATTGGTCAGAAACCCGGGAAACATGATGAAAATCAAGATTTTTTAAACATTGAAATTATTCAGGAATGCAAACCATATTTTGAAAGAGTCGGTTTTGCATAATTATAATATTTATGGGAAATTATTCTCATGATATTAGAGTTTGGGTTTGGAGGAATGTATTTGTTTTATGGTTGGGGAACTAACATTCGTCATGGAAAATAAATTCTCCGGAAAGTAGATTGCTGTCATGAACAAAGAGGAAACAGGAAATAACGGAGAAAAAACGGTTTCTGAAACCGTTAGGGAGAACTACCGCACAGCAGCGGTTTTCAAAAGGTATTCCATCAATTATTGTTGCGGTGGAAAATGGCCGGTAAGTATGCTGTGCGAAAATGCCGGGGTCTCAATTCACGAATTAAGGCGAGAGCTGATCCTCGAAACAACGCCAATCCAACCCGTTGTGTATAGGCAGGTATTGCAATGGTCTGTATCTTTTTTGTCCACGTTTATAAAGGAGGTGTATTATAGTTACTTCGAAAAACAACTCCCCCATATCCTTTCAGAGATTGAGAATTTTGCCGATGGTCACCGGAAGAAATTTCCGTTTTTGAGAGAGCTTGAGCCGCTGGTCCATGAATTTGGAAGGAGTATAAAAGAATGCCTGGAATTTGGTAAACGAGATATAGATAATACCGTTCAGTTGCCAAAAATCGGACATTATTCATTTATCTTTTTAAAAAACAAAGAATGCCTCCTGGTTCTTTTTTCAGAAATGCGCTGGGTAACAGAAAACTTTACAATGGCCGAAACGGCCTGCACCTCACACCGCGTTGCCTTTAACCTGCTCAAAGAAATGGAGGCAATGCTTAAAGATGTATTTTTTCTTGAAGAGAAATTACTGGAGCGTGTAAACGCCGATTCTGCTGTGTCTTCCCTGGCTGTTTAGGAAGATGACAGAAGGCCGATTTCAATTTATAATTGATAATTTTGTGGCCTGTAAATATTCTAATGCACAGGCATATTGCACACTTAACATCCTTGTTCGACAATGCTACGGAAGGCATTATTTTGACGGATACCAGCGGCACTGTTATTTTGATTAACCCGGCTGCCCGGAAAATGTTTGCGTACACCGAGGATGAAATAGTTGGGCAACCGATTGAAATTCTTATTCCTCACTCCCATCGCCATCATCATGTAGAACTGAGAGATCATTTTAATGGACATCCCACCAACCGGAGAATGGGCCATGGCCGGGATTTATATGGAATGAGAAAGAACGGGGAGAAATTCTCGGTGGAAGTTAGCCTGAGTTCCTATGAAAGAGAGGGGAAGTTATTTGTAATTGCATTTATTATTGACATTACCCAGCGGAAGTTAATTGAGACCGCAATGCTGGCACAACAAAACCGGCTCGAACAAATAACAGAACAGGTAAGAAAACTTAATACCGAGCTGGAAGCCAAGGTAGAAGAGCGCACGCTGATACTCCGGGAAGCGCTGGCAAAATTGCAACGATCGCAGGAAGAACTAAGTGAGGCGTTGGTGAAAGAAAAAGAGTTGAATGAAATTAAGGGCCGGTTTGTTTCAATGGCATCACATGAGTTTCGGACCCCGTTAAGTACCGTACTTTCTTCTGCCTCATTGCTGAGTAAGTATACGGCTACAGAAGATCAGCCCAAAAGGGATAAGCATATCAGTAAGATAAAAAATGCAGTAAGCCAGTTGAATGAGATCCTGGAAGATTTCCTTTCGTTGGGAAAACTGGACGAAGGGAAAGTGGAAAGCCGGCCTACCGAATTAAATCTGGAAGAGTTTCTTCGCGATTTGGAAGAGGAAACTTCGGTATTATTGAAAAAGGGGCAAAAGATTGGATTAGAATTTGAAGGAAAACCCGATATTTTTGTAGAT